>Ga0209100_1000457_pt1 | contig 35711 bp, 37 predicted proteins | sample lystaG_FD_185480 | JGI IMG/M metagenome (GOLD analysis project Ga0209100, IMG submission 185480) | Glacier valley bacterial and archeal communities from Borup Fiord, Nunavut, Canada, to study Microbial Dark Matter (Phase II) -... | ecosystem: Environmental > Aquatic > Freshwater > Ice > Glacier ... | reverse complement strand
ACAGAAGTTAAGCACTACCGCGGTGAAAATAGCTATGCATGCCATAGTGAAAATAACTCGTTGCCGGATTCCTAGGCTCCCCCTTTAGGGAGCCTTTTCTTTTGCGTATTTCATTAGACTATTGATAAAAATAATTTCTAAATTACAATCAGAACACAATTTATTTGTGTTCTTTTTTCTTCATTTTATATACATGATTCCGCCACATTGTGAAGGTATACTTCTTTCAGATAAGGAGGATATAACAATGTACTTGTTTACTCGAGCATTTCATTATATTCGCAAACAGAAAGCAAAGACTGTTTTACTTTTGGTGTTATTTTTCGTTATTGCCAACATTGTTTTGGCAGGTTTATCCGTTCAATCAGCTGCAGCTACGGCAGAAAAGTTGACGCGCCAAGAAATAGGTTCAGATATTACGTATACAGTTAATACGCAACAAGTTAGAAGTGATACTCAAAAGGGTGTACTTGATTCAACAGTTGTTCAATCTACGCTTGAAGGGGTTCCCACGTATGCAAATTTACTCAAGATAATCGATTCAACATATATTACCTCAGTTGACGCAATTGCAACTTATGAAGTCACAAGTGACGTTTTAACCCCATATACATACGTGGCTACATCAACTACAACAACGAATACAAATACTCCGCCAACAGATATTGGAGGTAAGGGTGGATTCATACCGGGAAGCTATACCAGTGCCGGTGATTTTACACTCAAGACTTTCACTAATGTTACGCCTACCGATTTTGCTGATGAGACAGCCTCGATCACTTCAGGTAGACTGGCTACCCAAGCTGAAATAGACAGCGGAGCCCTCGTTGTTATTATCAACGAAACTCTTGCGACCGATAATGATTTAAAAGTCGGTGACACAATTGATTTAACGCCGACTGCCACCGGTTATACCTCAAAGGTAATGACCTATACAATTATCGGTATCTACTCTTCAACAGCGACGATCGACGATCGTATGGCAAGCATGGTGGGATCATCCTTGCTTACACAGAATCAGATCTATACTCCGTTTTTGTCACTTAAAACAATCGGCTATTCCGATGACGAAATCAATAGCACGGTATTAAGCAGCGCGGTTATCGTCTTGAATGATCCCGCTGATCTGACAGCATTTAAAAGTGAAGTTGCGTCTAAAGTCACTTTGACCTATGGAACACTTGACACGAATGATGCCTTATATCAACAATTAGCCGGGCCAATCGAATCTTTGGGTAGTGTCGCGAATACCATGGTTATCATCGTAGCAATAGCGGGAGCAGCGATTCTTGCTTTGATTACTGCATTAACTGTCAATCAGCGTAAGAATGAAATAGGCATACTGCTTGCTGTCGGAGAAAGTAAGATTCGAATCATCGGTCAATTTATTGTCGAAGTTACAGCGATTGCGATAATAGCTTTTACACTTTCTATCTTCACAGGTACTTATGTAGGTAAATACATCAGTAATGTAACACTCGCGAACTATGCGACTACTACAACAACGAATCAACAAGGAATTCCGGGAAAAGGCGGATTTCAAGGTGTACCTTCAGTACTTACAAGTACAACTAAAGCAGCGACTGTAGATGTTTCGTTGAATTTGATTTTGATAGTCGAATTATTTGCGTCGGGGCTTCTGATTTCAATTGTCAGTGTTGCGATTCCGGCACTTTACGTAACCAGATTCAATCCTAAACAGATTCTTATAAACAACGGTTAGGAGGAACTATAAATGACCCTGTTACAACTAGACCATGTTACCTACGGGTATGTCGATGGTAATCATAAAAGAACTATTTTAAATGATTTATCATATTCTTTCGAAAAGGGAAAGTTCTATACCATATTAGGACCTTCCGGAAGTGGAAAAACTACACTTTTGTCATTGATCGGTGCGCTTGAGAGGACCCAAGGCGGCAAAATATCCTATGAAGGTAAATCACTTGAAGAAATCGGCTTCGTAAAATATCGTCGGAATAAACAAGCGATTGTATTTCAGCAATTCAATTTGATACCTTATCTGACAGCAGTTGAAAATATCATCAATGTCATGAAGATTACAGATAATCCTTTACCGAAACCTTATCGGACAACGGCATTAAATCTATTGGATCAATTTGGCATCGTTGATACGAAGGCAGTACGTAGCATTTCACAACTTTCCGGTGGTGAACAACAGCGAGTAGCTATAGCCAGAGCATTAGCGACCAATGTAAGTTTGATTTTAGCGGATGAACCGACCGGCAATCTTGATACAGCGACTGAAAAAGAAATCATCTCGATCTTCAATAAACTTGCCTCGGAATATAACTGCTGTGTCATCGTCGTAACTCACAGCGACGATGTCGCAGCAATCAGTGATGTATCGCTTCGACTGAAAGATGGGAAACTTGTTGAGAATCTCGGAGGATCTAACTGATGGATAAGCAGTTTTTAAGTGAGATCAATCAAGAGAAGTCAAAAGTCGAAAGTTTTCAAAAAGAAACATTTGAAAGTATTAAACCGGATCGTACGAAATATATATGGATGTTCGGTGTTGTGCTTGTCGCATTAATCGGAGTTTATTTTCTGTTCAATCAAAAAGTAGTTGTAGTTGATATGACCGGATGGACAACGACAGATGCGGCAACGTGGGCTGAAACCAACAGTGTTCAGCTCGTAAGTTCTTCGATTTACAGTGAAAGCGTCGATGTTGACAGTATTATCAGTCAGAGTGTTTCAGCTAAAACTAAAATACCCAAGGATGCTACGATTCAAATAACAGTATCGCTTGGACCGGACCCGACAACCAAGATAACAATTCCTGAATTTGATATTACTTGGACAAAAGCGCGCTTGCTAACTTGGTTAAGCGATAATGCGATTACCAACTATGCAATCACAACGGTTGTTGATGATACAAGTGATGCTAATTTATACGTAAGTTACTCAACTCCTGATACAAGTGCCACTGAGTTCCAAAGGCAAGATACGATCAATTTTGTCGTTACCGCCAATTCGACAACAACGACTGTAACGGTCAGTGACTTGTCCGGATATTCGGAAACACAAGTAAGCAGTTGGGCTTCTACTAATGGAATATCTGTCACTTATGCAAAAGGATTCAGTTCAACCGTAACTTCAGGCAAAGTGATCTCTCAGAGTGTATCCGCGGATACTAGTGTAGAAAGCGGATCAGCCATGACTGTAACATTATCGATCGGTCCGTCCGTTACTATGATCAATTTTTCGAATTATATGTTAGCGGCTGCTCAAGCATGGGCACAAGAAAATAGTATTATGTTATCAACTTCAACAAAATACAGTTCTACCGTGCCAAACGGAACAGCAATCTCACAATCGGTAATCAAGGGTAAAGCAGTTGAGCAAAATTCAAAAGTCAGTGTTGTCTATTCTTTAGGAAGTGAAGTATCACTCGCTAATTTTGCGGGAAAGACGTTGATCGAGATTCAAGATTATGTAAATGCCCAAACCATTCTCGGAGCTTCGTTGAAACTGAATATAACGTCTCAAGCATCGGATAAGATCAGTGCCAATCATATTATTGATCAGAGTGTATACGATACCAAGATTCCAATCAGTGCAACTGTGGATGTTATCATCTCATCAGGAAAATTAGTAAAGGTTCATGATTATTCGTTGTTTAACAGCAATGATGCGAACTCAACGTATGCTCAAATCGTGAGTGATTGCGAAATTAGCGGAATTTCCTGTCGCATTACACTTCAATCGGTATCAGACAGCACACAGGTCGGAAAAGTACTTTCGCAATCGGTCTCTGCCGATCAAATCATCAGTCAAACGCAGTTCGTCGATGTTATCATCGGGAAATAATACTATTATTTACTTCAATTTAGCAAAGGGTATATAATGAAATCAAACACGGGTACTTTGCCGGAAAGGAGTGAATCATCAATGTCAACACAACGACAATTCACTAAAACATTTGATCATACCCCACTCCATATAAAGTGGAATCAGGTGGAAACACCGAAAGCGGTGATTGTCATCGCTCACGGGTTAGGCGAACATTTGGGTCGCTATGATTATGTTGCGAAGAAGTTCAATGATTGGGGATACAGTGTTCTCCGCTATGACCAACGCGGCCATGGATTCTCGGAAGGAGAACGGGGATTTTTAAAAGATTATAAGGATCTGTTTCTGGATGCCGATTATATGGTCGAAATGGCCATCTTTCAAAATGAAGACGTTCCGGTATTCCTGATGGGTCACAGTATGGGTGGCTATACGACGATCGGTTACGGAATTCTGTATGATCATCGTGTAAAAGGTTTGATTTTCAGCGGTCCGCTGAGTGTCGATTCTCAAGGTTTGACATCTCAGATCGATATGGCGTTGGATCCTCACATTCAATTCCCAAATGCATTAGCTGATGCAGTGTGCAGTGACAGAGCAGTTGTAGATGATTATATAGCAGATGAGAACAATCTGAAGAATATCACATTGGGATTGATGCAACAAATCAAATTAAGTGTGCCTTGGATCCAGGACCATATGCATCAGATCAAAGATCCGACTCTGATTCTGCACGGAAGTCTTGATCAACTTGTAAACCCTAAAGACAGTGAAATTTTATATGCAACGATCTCTTCCGAAGATAAAAGTCGTCATGTATTTGAAGGGTTGTGGCATGAGATTCTCAATGAAACTAAAAAAGATGAAGTATTGGATATTATTCACACGTGGATCGAAAAACGCATTTAGACAAGTGAATCTACTTGTCTTTTTTTCGGTCATGCAACAAGTAAAAGAGGATGAATGTATATATAATCAAATCAGGCAGGTGAAACTATGGAAAAAAATCTAAGTAAGCTGACTCCGTTACAAGTTCAAGTCACTCAGCATAATGCGACAGAGGCTCCTTTTAAAAATGAGTATTATAACAATCACGAAACAGGAATTTACGTGGATATCGTATCAGGTGAAGTGTTGTTCAGTTCTTTGGATAAATTTGATTCAGGTTGCGGATGGCCGAGTTTTACACGTCCGATCCAAGCGAAAGCAGTGATGGAAAAGAAAGACATCAGTCATTTTATGGTCAGAACCGAAGTCAGATCTACATCAGCCGACAGTCACTTAGGACATCTCTTTACTGACGGACCGAGAGATAAAGGCGGATTGAGATATTGCATCAATTCAGCTTCGTTGCGTTTTATTCCGATCTCAGAGATGAAGAAAGAAGGTTATTCTGAATATCTCAACCTATTTGATTCGTAAATTGACAAATGAACAGATAGTGTTAAACTGTAACCATAGGGTCGTGTGCAACCCGGGTGTGCTGACACCTGAACATCCGATTACAGCGAGTTGACGGACAACGTAAAAATCAGCCGCACAAAATAAGAACTTCTTCGGAAGTTCTTTTCCATGGTTTATTTGCGATAAATTACCGCTTTTGACTTTTTCGTGTGAAAATCATTTATAATGTAACTATAAAGACGATAGAAAGCCGAGGATCTGTATGAAAGAATTCAATACTGATAAGATTGGCACGTTTGTATACGAGAGCTGTTGCGAAATTGCTTTTCGATATCCGGATGATGTACGCAAATCGATCGTGGAAGCTGCCTCGAAAGAGAAAAATCCAATGGGTCGATCCATACTTAACATTTTAGTGGAAAATGAAAAAATCGCCCAAAATAAAGGCATTCCGATGTGTCAAGATACAGGGATGGCTGTTATTTTTCTGCGAATCGGAAATGAATTGCAACTTGTCGGAAGTCCTTTGAATAATGTTATAAACGCAGCCGTTGAAGCGGCATATAAAGATAAGAACCTTCGTAAATCGATCGTAGCCGATCCGCTTTTCGATCGCATAAACACTCTCACTAATACACCTGCCATTATTTACACCGAGTTCACACAGGGTGATAAAATTGAAATTGAAGTGATGGCGAAAGGGTTTGGATCGGAAAATTGCTCGGCAGTGAGAATGTTGAAACCGTCAGATGGTATAGAAGGGGTTCGTCGATTCATTATCGAGACAGTAACAAAAGCTGCCCCAAATGCTTGTCTTCCGATGGTCGTCGGAATCGGTATCGGCGGTACGATGGAATATTCAGCTTATTTGGCCAAGAAAGCATGTTTCCGGCCGATCGGGGAATGGTCGTCCGATACCCGCTATGCTGATTTTGAAAAAGAACTCTTAAGAATGATCAACTCAATGGATTTCGGTCCAATGGGTTTGGGTGGCGATACCTCCGCTTTGCATGTTGCAATTGAGCATTTTCCGACACACATTGCGGCACTTCCCGTTAGTATCAATATTATTTGCCATATGGTTCGGCATAAGAAAGGGATACTTGTATGAAACAATGTAATCTTCCTCTCAGTAACGATGATCGAAAGCATTTACGTGCCGGTGAAACAGTTCTCCTGAGCGGAACCATAACAACGGCCAGAGATGCCGCTCACAGTCGACTATACGAAATGCTGAAAAATAATCAACCGCTTCCGATCGATCTGACAACCTGTACCATTTACTACGCAGGTCCTTCTCCGACACCTGAAAACAGTGTCATCGGAAGTGTAGGTCCGACAACCGCTGGTCGGATGGATGATTATATGCCTATTTTATTGAAGATGGGACTTAAAGTCACGATTGGTAAAGGAAAACGCAGTCCTGAAGTCAAAGCAGCAATGAAAGAACATAAGGCAGTTTACTTTACCGCTGTCGGAGGAGCCGGTGCTTATTATGCGGGATGTGTTAAAAAAGTAACACTGATTGCTTTCGAAGATCTTCAAAGTGAAGCAATCCGCGAATTGGAAGTCGTTGATTTCCCGGTGATCGTTGCATTCGATACCTTGGGTACGGATCTTTATGACCGTTGAAAAACCGGAGTGTATTCTTTATTGGATGAGCAATGCACTTCGCGTAACTGACAACCCTGCTCTTTATCAGGCGCAACAAGCTGCCATTAGGGCTGAATTACCGTTACTGTGCTTGTTTATTGTCAATCCGAAGTTTCCAGCAGCTAATACACGAAATATGAGTTTTCTTTTGGATAGTTTGCCTGAACTTCAAGAAAGTCTCAGCCTTAAAAATATTGCTTTCATGATCAAGACCGGAAACGCCGTTGAATGTATCGAAGAGATGTGTGAAGAGTTTGAACTCAAACACGTCGTTTCTGAGATATCACCTTTTCTGTGGGTTCAAGATCTGCAAAAAAATGTTAATTTAAATCTGCAAAAAAGAGACTTAAGGTTATATCTTTATACAACGGCAACGATTGTCCCATTGCATATCGCAAGTGAGAAACTTGAATTTTCTGCCAGAACGATTCGACCGAAATTAAATCGTCATCTGGATGAGTTTTTAAATATTGAAACCTCGATAATCATTCATCCGACAGAAATGATCTCTGTTACAAAACTGACCTTAGATACAATGAAAACCTTATTGGATTCACTTGGATTACCTGTCATACAAAATACTGAATTCACTCCCGGAGAAAGTGAAGCTCTTCGACTTTTAGAGAACTTCGCTAACCGTATCGCTTACGTGGAATACCGCAATATCATTGAGGGTCAAGGGCAAAGTTATTTGTCTCCGTATCTGCATTATGGAATGATTTCACCGATTACGATCATCAAGCGAATCCAAAAATGCGAACACCGGATGAAAGAGGTCTTTATCGAAGAATGTTTTATTCGGCGTGAACTTGCCTATAATTATGTTTATTATCAATCTGAGTATGCGAGTATCAACGGTGCTTGGAGTTGGGCAAAGGAAACATTACGTTTGCATGCTAGCGACAAACGATTGATTCTGTACAGTGATGAAGAATTGGAACTAGCGAAAACTCATGATGAAGTGTGGAATTACTGTCAGAGAACGCTGGTTGAAAAGGGTTATCTTCACAGTTATCTTCGCATGTATTGGGCAAAACAAGTGCTATTATGGAAAGAAGATCCGCAAGAAACAATCGATTTTCTGGTGAATAATAACGACAAGTACTTTCTTGACGGAAGAGATCCGAATGGGTATACGGGCATCATGTGGTCGGTAGCGGGAGTTCACGATCGACCTTGGCCGACTGCCGAAATTGTCGGAAGTGTACGTCGTATGTCAGCCCATGGTACAATAAAGAAAACAGGACTACGCTTGTAGAAAGGAGTAAAGTATGCCGGTAAAAGTCTGTGAACGATGTGTGGGAATGTCGTGCGTTACACGAGTTCCGATATTTTCATCTCTGAATAATCAACAGCGAACCGAATTGCTTCTTTTGGTTGAACGAAAAATACTCAAAAAGGGTGAGATATTCATCCATGAACAATCGGAACTGTCTATCTTGGCAATCGTCAACCGGGGGAAACTCAAAGCATACACTAACGGAATTAACGGAAAACAATCGATCCTCTACTTATTTAACATGGGAGATTTTTTCGGAGAACACAGTTTGTTTGTTCCGCACCCCATTCGTTATACTGTGGAAGCGTTGGAAGACAGCGGTGTTTGTATGATTCGCAGCGAAGATTTTCAAGTTTTTCTACAGTCGCATCCAGACACAACATTCAGTATTATCAGAGAACTCGCAAATCGTTTGGAAATGCTGGAAGGAAACTTAACTCAATTAAATGCAATTTCAGTCGATCAACGGTTGAGTGAACTTTTAGATGAATTCGCAAAGCGTTACGGAACACAAACCGAAGAGGGCGTGTTATTACGACTTCCGTTGACTCAGGAAGAAATCGGGAATCGACTGGGATTAACAAGAGAAACGATCAGTCGCAAACTTTCGCAATTACAACGTGAAGGTAAAATCCGGGTTATTAAAGGGAAAACGATCCTGATTCTTCGATAAGTGTACATAAAGTGTGATGAAAATCACATTTTTTTAATATATTAAGATGTATACTTGAATTATCCAAGGAGGTACGATGATGAGCGAAATTATCGATAACCAACAATTTAGACAAAAAAAGCTAAAAGAATTGATCACACAACTTCAAAACGGTGCTAACATCGATGAGGTAAAAGCTGAGTTCAAATTACATTTTCAATATGTTACAGGTGCTGAAATAGCCGAGATGGAACGTAACCTCGTGGATGAAGGAACTAAAATCGAGGAAATCCAGCAATTATGCGATATTCATGCATCGATTTTCAAAGGATCTGTCATCGAAATGCATGAAGATATCTTAACTGTAAATCCTCTTATAGAATTTCAAAACGAGAATGAAGAGATGCGAAAATTCATTGAGGAGGAGATTCTCCCCAATAAGGATCACAAACCGACAGATATCGAGATGGCGAAGAAACACTTAGGTTCAAAACTAGAAAAGTTAGCAACGATCGAAGAACATTATTCTAAAAAGGAAAATATTCTCTTCCCATTCTTAGAACGAGCCGGTATTGCTACCCCTCCGAAAGTCATGTGGGGTGTCGACAATAATATCCGTGCAGCTATCCGCAAAACGCGCGAGTTGATCGCATCGGACAATTCTACGATCAACCAATTCAAAGATCAGTTCTTTGCGACAGCTGAATCAGTATTGGAGATGATCGATAAAGAAAATGATATCTTGTTTCCGATGTTAAGAGATGTATTACGTGAAGAAGATTGGAAACAGGTAGCCAGGACGATGCAGGAAGAAGCCGGAACTGTTTACTTGGCGGCAGATCAATTTGAAGAGGTTCTTGAGGCTACTGCACGATCTGTCCAATTGAGTGTCGGTTCACTCACATTTCCTGAAGTAGATGCGATTTTGAATACATTGCCTCTCGACATTACATTTGTTGGAGCGGACAATATCGTCAAGTATGTTTCGCAAGGGACAGATCGTATATTTGCCCGTCCTAAAACGGTGATCGGTCGAGCAATTTCAAACTGTCATCCGCCGCAGAGTGTACATATTGTAGAAAAGATCGTTGAAGATTTGCGCAGCGGTAAGAAAGATCATGAAGATTTCTGGATCCAAATGGGTCAGAAGTTTGTCTATATCCGTTATTTTGCTGTACGTCGAAATCGAGAATTCTTGGGGGTCATCGAAGTGACTCAGGATATTAAACCGATTCAAGCACTCAGCGGCGAAAAACGTCTGGCTGATTAAAGAGGAGAAGTAATGGAAAAACGAATATTTCAATTAAACCAATTATCTTGCCCAACCTGTGCCAAGAAAATCGAAACGGTTCTGAAAAAAACGAACGGTGTCGAAGAAGTCAGTGTTATTTTTACCAGCAGTAAAGTGAAAGTCGAATATAATGAGACACTTGTTGAAGCAGTCGAACTGATCGATAAGATCCATCGTTTGGGATATCGGGTAATGGAATCAAAGAAAGCGTAAAAGCTTTCTTTTTTATAAAGGAGCTAACCATGTCACATCAAAAACTTACTACCATCCTTTCAGGATCACTGTTACTTCTCTATTTGATCATCAATCAATTTATGGACCAACCGGTAATCGGTCAAGTACTTTTGATTATCGCAGCTATCACATCCGGGTTGCCCATCCTGTGGCATGCCCTCCAAGCCCTCCGTTTCAAAGTGATGTCAATCGAACTGCTAGTAAGCATTGCGGTCATCGGTGCTTTATTTCTGCATGAGTTTTGGGAGGCGGCAGCAGTTAGTTTTCTATTTATTTTCGGAGCTTATTTAGAAGCCAGAACGCTAAGTAAGACGCGTTCTTCGCTTGAATCAATGATTCGTTTATCACCTTCAACGGCTGTACGATTGGTTCACGGAATATCGGAGACGGTCGATGTTGATGAATTGGTTGCCGGAGACACAGTCATCGTTAAAACCGGAGAGCGAATTCCGGTCGATGGAATCATCACTCGAGGGATTGCCGGTGTCAATCAATCCAGTATTACCGGCGAATCATTACCCGCAGAAAAATCGATCGGTAGTGAAGTATACGGTACAACGATCGTCGAGAACGGTTATCTTGAAATTTTAACGAAACGAGTCGGAGAAGAAACCACTTACGGTCAATTGATGCATTTGTTGGAGGAAGCTCAAGAAGCGAAAGCTCCGACTCAGAAATTCATTGAAAAATTTGCATCTTATTACACGCCGACCATGATCATTGCAGCAGTGATTGTTTTTCTGCTGACTCGTGACATTCGGCTAGCCCTTACGTTGTTGGTTATTTCATGTCCGGGAGCGATGGTGATTTCGATTCCGGTGGCAATCGTAGCCGGCATCGGACAAGCGGCTAAGTTTGGAATTTTGATCAAAGGCGGTGAATTCATTGAAAAAGCAGCCAAAGTAGAGAACATCGCTTTTGATAAAACCGGTACACTAACAGTCGGATTACCTGAAGTAAACTCCGTTGTTGCATTCAGCACATCGGAAGATGAAGTTATTCGTGCTGCGGCACAAGCTGAAATGGGATCTGAACACCACTTGGCAAAGGCAATTTTACATGAAGCGGCTAAACGGGGCATTGTATCAGATCAACAAACGGAATATCAAATATTTCCCGGGAAAGGACTAATTTCAGTGAGTCTGAACGAAACGATTCTTGTCGGTAATATGCGTTTGGCTGAAGAAACCGGAATAGTGGTTAATGAGTTTCAACAAGAGAAATTTACTACTATGCAAAGTCGTACAGCAACTACCGTGTTGGTATCTATCAACGGAACACTGATCGGTTATATCGGAATCACAGATAAACTTCGAAATAATTCACTTCAGACACTGCAACAACTTAAAAAAGAGGGGATTCAACGAATAGTTGTTTTGACCGGGGATACCTACACCTCTGCACATCGTACATTGGGTCAACTTCCGATCGACGAGATATATGCCGAACTGTTGCCGACAGAAAAAGCTGAAGCAGTCAGACAGCTCAAGCAAACAGGTGTCACGGCGATGGTGGGTGACGGTGTCAATGATACCTTGGCTCTTGCTGAAAGCGATATAGGTATCGCTATGGGACAAGGCGCGACAGATGCAGCCATAGTAACCGCCGATATTGTGATTCTGAATGAGAAAACAACAAATTTTGTTGAATTATTTCGAATCAGTCGCTCAACTGTTTCGATCATGAAACAGAATATCATACTTTCAGTCGGTGTAGTCTTTATATTATTGATCGGTGTTTTAACGAAAAAAGTTCTTATGGACGTTGGTATGATGGTCCATGAACTGAGTGTGTTGGCTGTAATCCTCAACGCAATGCGTATATCCGGAAAGCATGATATAATAAAATAAATAAACATATCACTCGTATGAGGAGGTGTTCCGATGCGCTATCCGATTCGAAAATTCACCCATAAAACACGGGCTGTTGTATTACGAAGAGCTTTGGGCATTCTGGAACGCAATGAAGTAACATGTATCGAACAGGATGCCAATCATGCGCATTTCCATGTTGAAGGCGGAAAAACCTATCATGTCGAAATTCGAATGGACAACGAAGATGTAGTTTTCACGCATTGTGACTGTCCGTATCAAGGTATTGGATTGTGTAAACACACCGATGCCGTTTTACTCTGGCTAATGAAATCCGGAGTCATCGGTCTCAATGAAGCCATACTGGAAGAGCGCGACTTTATTTATAAAGACGAAGCAGTGGAAGAAGAAAATTCGACCACAAATGATACATTGCGCTTATTGATCGAAGAAATGATTAATGATCCCGATTATGACTGGGTTCAGTTTTTAGCATCACGATCAAAAGAGGAAATGCTGGCGTTTATGTTCAACTATCTGGAAGAGACGGAGGACTTTCGTATCCTCTTGTTTATCTATATGTGGTATAAAAAACAATCGGCAACTCCTCCGCAAACAATCGTTTCATAGAAAAAGCGTTCAAATATGAACGCTTTTATCTGTGGATCAACGAATGAGTTGACCGTTCTTAGAAATAGTGACAGTACTTAATTGAATCGATTTTCCGCTCAGCATCAGAGCGTGACGAACAAATTTTTCTAAACCCCCGCAACACGGAACTTCCATACGAACCAGTCGAATCGACTTGATCGTATTTTGGCGGAGGATCGCTGCTAACTTTTGACTGTAATCAACTTTATCAAGTTTGGGACAAGCGATGAGTGTAATTTTATTGTGCATGAAATCTGAATGAAAATTCGAATATGCATAGGCAGCACAATCCGCAGCGATAAGTAGATCGGCCTGCTCGAAAAAAGTTGCTGAGATCGGACTTAGCTGAAGTTGTATCGGCCATTGACGTAATTCGCTCGTTGCTAAAATAGTTTGAATGGGTGCACTCGATTCAATTGAATCGGTTAAGTTCGAGCTGCAAGTGGGATTTAATGTTGGATCAACGAAAGGTACAGCCTCACGCAGTGTGAAACTGATTGCTTGTTGCGGGCAGACTGGAAGGCAATTACCCAATCCGTCACAATAATCATCACGCACGACAGTTGCTTTTCCATTGACGATAGTAAGAGCACCTTCATGACAACTGATGATGCATATTCCGCATCCGTTGCATTTTTCCTTATCGATCTTAATCATTTGTCGAATCATCGTAGTACCTCATATTTTCACTGTGTTATTGTATCACAACATCATGAAATTAAGGGAATTACTATCTATGATGATGACATTCGTGATGTCTCAGTTTTGTCATCATCATCCGTTGACAAGGTTGTAATAGCAATGATTGTAAGGGGTATCAAGGTCGGATATACTGTGCTTGTAGGTTACGAAAGTAATCATAAATTCTCGAGTTATAACCAAAGGGAGGTAAACTATGAGAGAAAAGATTCAGCGTTTTGGACGATTCCTAAGCGGAATGGTTCTGCCGAATATCGGAGCCTTTATTGCCTGGGGCTTGATCACGGCATTGTTTATTGATACAGGATGGGCACCGAACAAGACGTTTGTTACACTTGTCGATCCGATGATCAAGTATCTGTTACCGTTATTGATCGGTTATACCGGTGGTAAATTGGTACACGGACAACGCGGAGGCGTTGTCGGTGCTGCCGCATCCATGGGTGTTATCGTAGGTTCAACAATCCCAATGTTCTTGGGTGCCATGATCATGGGACCGTTCGCCGGTTTCTTGATGAAAAAATTCGATGAAGCGATCGATGGTAAAATTCCGTCAGGATTCGAAATGTTGGTCAATAATTTCTCAGCAGGGATCTTAGCCGCTGTATTGGCAATCTTCGCTTTAGTCGGTGTCGGACCGGTTGTTCAAGCACTCAGTACTGCACTCGGTAATGGCGTTAATGTATTCGTCAAAGCCGGCTTATTACCGTTAGCTTCCTTATTTATCGAACCGGCTAAGATTTTATTTCTCAATAATGCCATCAATCACGGCGTTCTGACACCGCTTGGTGTCGCTCAAGTCGCAACTGCCGGAAAATCGGTCTTCTACTTACTTGAAGCCAATCCGGGTCCGGGTTTAGGATTATTGGCAGCCGTTTGGATGTTTGGCAAAGGTGCAGCTAAAGAATCTGCTCCCGGCGCAATCATCATCCATTTCTTAGGCGGTATCCATGAAATCTATTTCCCATATGTGCTTATGAATCCGATTCTGCTTCTTGCTGTCATCGGCGGCGGTATGAGCGGCGTTCTGACCTTCACATTATTAGGTGCAGGACTTGTTGCTTCACCATCTCCGGGATCGATCTTCGCTGTTATGGCTATGGCTCCTAAAGGTGGTTTACTACCTGTCTTGGCCGGTGTAACCGTCGCAGCTGTCGTAACATTCTTGATTGCAGCAGTCATACTGCGTGCGAAAGAAAGTAAAACCGATCTGGAATCAGCTAAATCACAAGTCAAAGAATTAAAAGGACTTCGTCAAACCAATATTAAAAAAATCGTGTTTGCTTGCGATGCAGGTATGGGTTCGAGCGCAATGGGAGCTTCTACATTACGCAAGAAAATCAAAGCTGCCGGACTCGATATAGAAGTAGTTCATTCATCCATCGAAGAAATTCCGAGTGATGCTCAACTGATCGTTACTCACGAATCACTGGCGGACAGAGCGCATACAGATCATCCGGGAATTGAGATCGTCACGATCACCAATTTCGTCGGAGCTCCTGAATACGATACGCTGGTAAGCAGACTGGCCAAATAATCCCAAGGGGCATCACAAGTGCCCCTTATCTTTATATTTGGCACTAACGGCTATTGACCAATTCAATAATGTCACTAGTTCAAATTCAAGTGGTTTGGGCTATAATAATAGTGACAGGAGAATGATCATGACCCAACGTTTGTCTATCATCAGCCCGCGCTTGATTCATTGTCTGACACTTCTAGCTGATACGCAAGAGTATATTACTGTTGCAGAGTTGGCTGTTCAGTGTAAAACAAGTAAACGCACGCTGTTTCGTGAACTGAAAGATATTAATTATCTGCTGCAAACTTATAAATTGACCATTTCCTCTAAAACAGGACAAGGAATCAAAATGGAAGGAACCGGCGATGAGAAACTTCATTTTAAAAGCCTCTTACTTCAAATCTCGGCCGGGAACGGTTTGGTGGCTAAAGAGGACCGCCAATCGTATTTATTAGCTGAACTACTTAAAAATAAAAGTTTAGAAAAACTTGCGATGTATTCGCATCAGTTTCAGGTTTCGGAAGCAACAATCAGTAATGATGTCAATGCGATCGAACCGATCTTACGAAATTACAACTTACACCTGAATCGTAAACCCGGCAGTAATCTGATCTGTGACGGAAAAGAAGAAGATTTCCGACGTGCCATTACGGATTTTGTCTTTAAACATATCGAAGAAGATAAGTTTTCGCGAATATTCAATCTGTCTCAGGATCCATGGGATGTTGAAGATTACTTTAAGTCACAAGAACCTGACGGAATCTTGCGTCTGCTTAACAAGGATCTGCTGTGGCGAGTGATCACGGTCTTGAAGGATAACGATAGGGTTTGGATTTATCGGCTGGCACAAGGTTCGTATATCGGTCTGATCCTACATTTGACGATCGCTCTTGAACGAATGATGAATCAAGATCGCATTCAGATGAATCCGCTTTTACTTCAACAGATGAAAAAAGACCCCTTGTTTGATCAAGCCAAGAATCTATCCGAATACTTTGAAGACGAATTCGAAATCGAGTTTCCGACGGAAGAGGTAGCTTATATCGCCATGCACCTAAAAGGGGCACGCTTACTTCATATCGAAGACGCACTTCGCTCACCTGAAAGTGAAACGGTCGTCAGTCAATATGAACTGACGAATATCGTTTATCAATTGATCGATTGTTTTGAAGAGATCGCCAATGTCCATGTCAAACAAGATGATGTTTTGATTTCGGGCTTGATCACTCATCTCAGGCCGGCGCTTACTCGCATCAAATACAATATGGAAATTCGAAATCCATTGCTTAAGCAAATACAAACGCAATATACACAAGTTTATGAAGACAGTGCGGCAGCCGTCAATAAAATGGCAGCTAAATATCAGATAACAGTCGTCGATGATGAAGTCGGTTTTATCGCCCTTCATTTCGGTGCGGCACTCGAGCGAATGAATCAGTCCAAACCACACCGTACGGTCAAAGTTGTCGTAGTCTGTGCAAGCGGCATCGGAATTTCAAGTTTACTCGCGTCAAGAATCAAACGCATCTTTAAGGATGATATCCTGATTGAAGCCAGGTCGCAAATGGAAGTCAAAGAACTTGATGAAAAAAACTGCGATTTATTGATATCGACCATGAAACTCTCGCCTGTAAAATTACCGTTGATCGTCGTGAATCCATTGCTCAGTGATGCGGATATTGAAAAAATCAAAAGTGTGATCTTCGAATTGTCCAAAACAGAAAAAAACTACGGTAAGGAATCACTGAATCTGAACTATATGCAACAGTTATATGAGTTATCCATACTGTCGTCTTTTGTGGCTAACCTAATAAATGAAGTTGACGTTGTCGGAGTCGAACAAGATCTGGATATGGATAAGATTTTGAATATCGTCGGCTATCGGATCGGAAAGAATCCCCAATCCGGTAAGCTGATCGTAAATGATCTCAAAGAACGTGAAAAAATGGGATCGATTCTGATGCTGACGGAAAAATTCGCTATGTTCCACGCAAAAACCGGGGGTGTAGAGTCCCCTGTATTCATGATATTCAGATCGGAAACCGGTGAATTCAATTCACCTAAGCTAAAAGGAGTAAGAAGTATCGTTATTTTACTGGTTCCGCTGATACAAGCTCGCGGTCTTAACCCCATCATGAGCCGATTGAGTGCAGCACTTTTGGATGACGAAGCTTATTTGAACGCAGTTCATAACGAAGACAAGGGTCATCTAAGAAATCAAGTCGAAAGAGTTGTTCATCCGGTTTTATCCGAATGGATCGAGAAATTGTCAGACTGATGGAAAAGTTACTGAAATTGATCTTCGTCTGTGATGCAGGAATGGGATCAAGTGCTTTAGGTGCCAGTATACTCAGAAAGAAACTAAAAGAAACAACTTTAAAAGTCGAAGTGACCAACGCTTCGATGGATATGGATCTTCCCAAATGTGATTTGATCGTTGCCCACGAAAGTTTTTCGGAACAACTTCGCAAACGCTATCCGACAACACATGTATTGGGAATCAGTGATTTTTTAAACAAAGAAAGTTTTCAACAGGTGATGCAAATTATGGAAAAAATGAACCAATCAAAGACCAATGAAGTTCTTCTCAAGAAAAACATACTCGTCCATTGTCCGAGTGTAAGCAGCGATCAGGCGATTAAAGACGTTGGCGACATGTTGGTAGCCGACGGCTATGTTACGCCCGAATACATTGACGGAATGTTTGCTCGCGATCGCGAGTTATCTGTATTTCTTGGTAACATGCTGGCAATTCCTCACGGTGAGTTTGAATATAAACAGTATATTAAGAAAAGCGGAATCGTTTTGAAAATCTATCCTGACGGAATCGATTGGCATGGAGAAAACGTAAAAATCGTTCTCGGACTCGCAGGGATCGGTGAAGATCACATCAATATCTTAGCCAACTGTGCGACATGTTTCGGTGAAATAAAAGACGTAGAGAAAATTGTTGCACGACAAAATATCGATGAAATTTATACGATGTTGACCAAGGAGGAATGGGAATGAAGATCATCACAGTTACATGTAATCCGGCAATCGATAAAACAGCTTATGTAGATATGATCGAATTTGGTGGGTTGAACCGACTTAAAAATGTTCGCACTGATGCCGGCGGAAAAGGTATCAATGTATCAAAGACATTGCAGGTTTTCGGTATCGATTCGCTGATTACCGGATTCAAGGGTGGACAAAGCGGCGAACAGATCAGTGAGATGTTAAAACCGACTCATCTTCCGCAACAATGGATCAGTGTAAGTTCACCAAACAGAACGAATCTTAAAGTCATCAATTCCGAAGGAGTTTGTACTGAACTGAATGAACCGGGACCGATCGTTTCTCCGCAAGAGACCGAGGAACTGATCCATTTGATTTTGAATCAAACAGACAGCAGCACGATCGTTATTCTTTCGGGCAGCGGAGCCGGCTCAATGGCATCCGATACATATCAACGACTGGTTCGTTTGTGTAAAGAAAAAGGTGCTTGGGTCATGTTGGATGCAGATGGCGAACTTTTCAGTAAAGCAGTGATCGAAGGTCCTGACTTTATAAAACCAAATCGCGTTGAATGCGAGAAATATTTCGGTCTTGTTTCCCCCGCAAGTGAAAAAGAATTGATCGAATGCGCACATAAATGGATCAAAATGGGAGTCGGAAATATTGTTCTTTCGTTGGGAAAAGAAGGAGCCTACTTCTTTAATCAGGATGAAACCCTATATGCAGCAGGCATGAAAGTTAATGTAAAGAGTACGGTCGGAGCCGGTGATTCGATGGTTGCTAGCTTTGCTTACAGTAAAGTAATGAATGAAACTTTTATCGAGAGTGCGCGCAGAGCTTTAGCGACCAGCGCAGCTACCGTAACGACACCATCGACGCAACCTGCTTCGCTTGAGATTATTGAATCAATGATGAAATTGGTTGCTCTAAAACCGATAAAGGAGAGTTAATGAAAACAAAGGCATTACGTTTATACGGCGTCGATGACGTTCGCTTAGAAGAATTTGATCTTCCAGAACTTCAAGAGGATGAAATACTGGTCAAAGTGATTACCGACAGCGTGTGCATGTCGACATATAAAACTGTCAAACAAGGAAAAAAACATAAGCGTGTTCCGCAAGATATCGATATCAATCCGATTATTTTAGGTCATGAAATGGCCGGAGAAATCGTTCAAGTCGGTTCTAAATGGGCAAGTGAATTTAAGGCGGGAGAGAAGTTCGCTCTACAACCGGCACTTAATTATAAAGGAAGTCTGGCATCACCGGGCTATTCATATCGTTTCTTCGGAGGAGATTGTACGTACTGTATTTTACCTCATGAAGTCATGGAATTAGGATGTTTGCTTCATTATCACGGTGAAACGTATTTCGAAGCCTCGCTCGGAGAACCTGTTTCCTGCATTATCGGCGGATATCATGCGAATTACCATACCTCAAAAACATCCTATACTCATTTAATGGGAGTAAAACCTAACGGATACTTGTTGATCATGGGCGGTTGCGGTCCAATGGGACTCGGTGCAGTCGACTATGCCCTTCAACTTGAAACTCCGCCTAAGAAGATTATTGTGACCGATGTCAGTGATGAACGTCTGGCTCGTGCCAGAACTGTGCTTCCGACGCGACTGGCTGCAGATAAAGAAATTGAATTGCATTATGTCGATCCGCGACTAATGAGCGATCAGATCGGCGGATTATTGGAACTCTCAGAGGGGCATGGTTATGATGATGTCTTCGTTTATGTTCCCATCAAACCGCTAGTCGAACAAGCCGATAAACTTTTGGCGTTTGACGGTTGTTTGAATTTCTTTGCAGGACCTACCGATAAGGAGTTCAGTGCTTTGATCAATATGTATAATGTTCATTATATAAATACACATGTAATGGGTTCGACCGGTGGTAACACCGATGATCTTCTCGAAGCACTGGATCTGAGCGCTAAGAAACGAATCAATCCATCGTTGATGGTAACTCACATCGGTGGGTTGGACAGTGCAGGCGAGACAACATTGAATCTTCCGGCAATCCCGGGTGGAAAAAAATTGATCTATACTCATATCTCTTTGCCTTTGACTGCAATCGATGATTTCGGAAAACTTGCAGATCAAGATCCGTTGTTCGATAAACTCAATAAGGCATGTCAAAAAGTCGGCGGTCTTTGGAACAAGGAAGCCGAAGATATCTTACTCTCACACTTCAGTATCAGTTAAAATCATTTAAAATTTCAATTAAAAAGAACCGAGAGCGATAACTTTCGGTTCTTTGATTTCAATATTATTTTGATTCAAGAGGCTTTTCATTTTGACGCATCCATTTCTGCTTTAAATAAAGCAGAAGTACTGATAGAAACAACCATCCGAATCCAAGCCAGACAAAGACCCATAGACCTCTGAAAATCAGTGACGAAATCAACTGACTAACATAACTGGGTGTGATTTGAACACGCTCATAAAACTTTGTCCACAACAGATAAACAGGCACAAAGATACAAAGCAGTCCTGTTGTGATCGTACTGTAGATGATATAGCGAAGTGCTTTGAGTTTTCTCTTATACATTCCTAAGATCAAGGAAATCAGAAATCCGCCAATAAGCGCTAATCCAAGCGTACCAGCTAAAATCAGCCCATCGGCTTTGTTCTTTACACCGACATAGTAAGAAAAATACGGAATATTGACGCTCTTGGCATAATTATCCAATGTCATCTTAGTGAACTCGTCAATGCCTGTCTGGACTTCCGTGGTAAGCGTTATATCCTCGGCAATCATAAACGCGGTCATATTGGCGCTGATCTTGCTTTCCATTGACTCAGTATCGATTGTACAGGTTTTCCCATAGAAAGAAGTATGGATACAATTATCGACATCTATCTTGAATTTGACAGAATTGACAGTATCCTGCAAGACTGAATTATCGACCCCCATACAATACCGTGAGAGTCTTAGTGGAATTTGAGTAATACTCCAAAGCTTTAGGATAATAATCGGATGAATTTAATGATTCGTAGATGACGGATTCATTGAAAAATCCAAAATATCCGGCTGCCAAATAGGTTGCTGACCCAAAAAATAAAGCTACAAAGAAACTTAACAATAAACTGATAATACGACGACTCTGTAAATTTTGTTTTTCCATAGTTACTCCTACTTCACATCAGGTCCGGAAATTCGTTTGGCATAGACAAACCAACGGTCATACTTCCGACTGGACAAACGTTGAAATGGATAACAGGTATAAAGTATCAACTCTTCTTCCTGCTTACCTAAATCGATCGCGGTTGGATCAGTCGCGCTGTGGATCGCAATTGCGGACACTTCATAAATATACAGACCGTAGTTTGTTTTTAATGAGATCTTATCTCCGACCGTCAAATACTGAAGATAATTAACACAGATAGATTATGTCCGGAGATCAAGATAGGGCGTTTAAACCCGGGTAAGAAACTTCCGCTGTATTGACCTGCACCGGCCAACAAGATTCGATCGGAGTCGCCGAAATAAACAGGAGTCGTTACTCCAAGACGTTCGACACTCAAATTCGCGTAATGAGTTCCGATATAAGGAATAACAACTTCACTTAATGGGATCGAGCTACGTTCGACTAGATTTTTATCTTGATAGATCGTTGTCAGATCTTCTAAGAAGTTAGGTGTCTCTCGAGCTATGACCATAGACGCGACAGCAACTCCTGCATTCACGACAGGTTCGACTGCTAAATAAACGAGAGTATAGATAAGTAACGAAAAAAATAGCGGTATAGTTAAATACACCGCCATTTTAGATAATCGTGTTCTCTTCGCTTTCGAAGGTTTATGCTTGCGAAACAGCAAGTTTTTTCTTCTTGGCAAGGATCACTCCGCCAGCCAAAATCACTGCCAATAAAGCAAGAATGGACAGGGTCGTTGTGAAATCAAATCCTGTATACTTAATGACAGTAGATTCCGGAGTAACATCGGATTGTGCCAACACAACATTGTCGACACCGAGAATTGAAGCCATTTTCGTGACTGAATTGTATTCGAATGTCAATTCAACTGAAGTGATGCCTTCAACTGCTGCTTTAGCAAGAGCAAGAATATTTGTCTTACCGGCTCCGGATAAGGCAGGAATCGTTGAAACACCTTCATTTTTGAATATAACACCGATCTGATCGATCGCTGTTAAGATACCGGCAACATCTGCTGTTGTCAGATTGATTTCGTCACGCATGAAGAAATTTTTAGCTAAATTCAATTCTGCGGTCGACAGTGCGATGGTTTTTGTTCCAACGGTGACACCGGCTGTAAGTTTGTCCAATACGCTTTGTTCGGCTGCATTGATATCAGATGCTGCAAATACCGGCAATGCGAAGGACGCAATCAGTAACATAGAAATAAACAATGTAACTAGTTTTTTCATATTTCTCCCCCAATGTTAGGCGCTATGGTTATCATAGCGAAAAACATTTCCTTGGATAACTTAATATTAGGTACTTAAGGTAGTAAAGCCAAGCCTTCAAAGTATGCAAAATCACACTTTCACACAAAAATCAATATATTTCTGTGAAAAATTGAATATTTTCATTCTATGAGTGTTATCTGGCATTTACTTCATTTTAAAAAATAAATGTAAGATCGATGCGAAATAAAAATAATTCAGATAAAAAATTAGGAAATCCACAAATTATTGAAACAGAAAAATAGCCGATATTTACATTGAATGTCGCCATGATATACTTAACTTAATTAATCGATGGTCAATTCGGAAATAACATTCAATAATCACTTAATGAAAGAGACAATACATATGAGAAAATTGAAATCTATTCTGATGTTGTTGCTAATAATGGTAACAGTAGGTGGATGTAAACAATCATCCGAACGTTTTAACGTTTCAATAACAGTTGATCGAGAAACTTACATGACAATAATGAGCTCGGTGCAGGGAATAACTTTATCACCTGTAATTTCAACATCATTGGCAGAAAAAGGGATCGTTTATGAATGGATCGCCAGTGATGGCGGTTTTATCAAATCGATGTCCAATCACATTATAAATGACGGTGATTCGGTATTATGGAATCCTTTCAATCTTGATTCAACAGTAGCCATGGGTACAACGACAATCACGTTGAATTTAAGAGATAAAATAACAAATAACTTATTGGCAAAAAAAACGCTAAAAATCGAATTTGATAATCAGATCTACAGAGTCGTAAAATAACAAAAGCAGAAATTCTGTGTATAAACAGATTCCTGCTTTTTAAGAAAAAATTAAGTAATCTATCATACGAACAGGGAAATCAATCTGATTTAATAATAAAATCAGGAGTGACTTTTTCTTTTGCAAAGGAGGGCTCAGATTGATTTCTCTTTTTCAACCTGTTACTAGGTTGAATTCGGGTCACAAATTATGTTCGGCTTTAATCGACTTGATCTCTTCAATCAAATATGGAAGAATTTCTACGGCATCTCCGACGATTCCGACATTGGCTACCGAGAAGATCGGTGCCTGCGGATCCGTATTGATCGCAATGATGAATTCAGATTTATCCATACCGGCAGTATGCTGAACAGCACCTGAGATACCGCAAGCGATATATAATGTCGGACGGACTGTTTTTCCGGTTTGACCAACTTGAATCTCTTTAGAGGCTCCGCCCTTATCAACAACACCGCGCGAGGCAGCGACTACTCCGCCAACTTCATCGGCACATTTCTGAAGAAGATTAAAGTGATCAATGACACCGCGACCGCCGGAAACTATGATCCGAGCTTTTGCGATATTAACGCCGTGAATCTCTTTTTTGATCTGTTTTATGAAGGTAACTTTATCTTCGCGTGTTGGGTTGAGTTGAACTTCGATAACGTTTCCTGTTCTTCCCGCAACATAGAAATCGGCATCCAATACCTTAGGTCGAATGGTTGCCATTTGAGGGCGATGATTCGGACATACAATCGTTCCGAACAAGTTGCCGCCGAAAGCCGGTCTTGTGATCCATAATTGCGTTGAATTTTCGTCTGTCGGATCGATTTCAATCTTTGTGGCATCAGCTGTAAGCCCGGTATCGACGCGAGCGGCAATTCGCGGAGCCAAGTCTCTGCCCAGAACACTTGCACCGATCAAGAGGGAATCAGGGTGATGTTTTTTAATGATATCAGCAATGACATCGGTATAATACTGAGTCGAATAGTGACCTAAACGTGTGTCATCGGCAACAATGACGGTATCGGCACCGTGTGCGAATACCTCAGGAATCAATTTTTTTAGATCATGACCGATCAGGATTCCGACGACCTTGAAATCAGCCGATTTTATCGCACTGACCAGTTTTCTGGCTTCACTTAACAGTTCAAAACTAACCTCTTGCAAGACATTGTCACGTTGTTCAATATAAACATAGATATCTTTCGTTTGCATTGTTTGTACCTCCTATTCCATGTAAGGCTTCAGATAACTCGCAATAAGTTTTGCAGCATCTTCGGCACTCAGGTCCGTCTTCAATGCATTAGCCTGTAATGTTCTGGTAAACGTTTTTTTGACTTGTGTCGGAGATCCTTTAAGACCGACTTCTTCAGGTTTTAAATCAAGATCTGCGAAAGTTACTTTTCGAACCGGTTTATCATAAGACATCCAAGCATCAACAACATTCATCGAACGCGGTGAATTCATCGTACTGAGTGTCGAGAGTAAAGCCGGCAATTCGACTTTTAGAATCTCGCTGTAATCTTCGTATGCTTTCTTCACGGTAATAAATTTCTCATCGGCATCCATAACTTCTTCAACATAGGTGACTTGCGGTATGTGGAGCTTTTCAGCTACCTGCGGACCGACCTGAGCTGTATCACCATCGATTGCCTGACGGCCGGCGATGATCAAATCATATGGAAGCGTCTTGATGAAAGCAGCCAAGGTATTTGAAGTAGCCCATGTATCAGCACCGGCGAACTTCGCATCACTGATCAAAACGACATCATCGACACCGCGTGCCAATAATTCACGCAGCATTTCTTCTGCTTGAGGCGGTCCCATCGTGATGACGGTCAGATGGGCATTGAAACGATCTTTTAATTTAAGCGCTTCTTCGACTCCTGCCAAATCATCAGGATTGATGATACTGGGAACACCGGCGCGAATTAGTGTACCGGTGATTTTATCGATTTTCATCTCCGTTGTATCCGGAACTTGTTTAACAAGTAACAATATTTTCATGTTTATCTCCTACTTCAGCATGCTTCCGCTGATAACCATGCGTTGGACTTCTGATGTTCCTTCATAAATTTCGGTGATCTTCGCATCGCGCATCATCCGTTCAACCGGATATTCGCGTGTATAACCGTATCCTCCGAATAATTGAACAGCTTTCGTGGTAACTTCCATCGCTGTTTCACTCGCATATAGTTTAGCCATTGCAGCTTCCAAACTGTATGGTTTCCCACTGTCTTTTGTACATGCGGCACGATAGACAAGCAATCTTGCGGCATCAGTCTTCATCTGCATATCCGCTAATTGAAACTGTGTGTTTTGAAAAGCTGAGATCGATCTTCCGAATTGTTTGCGTTGTTTGACATATTTAACGGTTTCATTGATTGCCCCTTGTGCGATTCCGAGTGCTTGAGCAGCAATGCCGATACGTCCGCCGTCCAACGTCCCCATTGCGATCTTGAATCCCATGCCTTCCGTACCAAGCAGATTTTCAGCCGGTACAACAACATGATCGAATACAAGTTCGCAGGTTGAAGAACCGCGAATTCCTAACTTTAATTCTTTTTTACTGACGGTGAATCCCGGCATATCTTTTTCTACAATGAAAGCGGATATTCCGCGAGTACCGACCGACTTATCGGTCATTGCGAAGATAATGTAGATATCGGCGTAACCGGCATTCGTAATGAAGATCTTCGTACCGGTCAATACATAATGACCGTCTTTTTTGATGGCAACTGTCTGTTGACCGGCAGCATCGGTGCCGGCATTGGGCTCGGTCAATCCGAAAGCACCTAATAATAAACCGGTATTCAAAGCGATCAAGTATTTTTGTTTTTGCGCTTCAGTGCCGTAATGATAGATAGGATAAGCGCAAAGTGATGTATGGGCAGACAAAATGACACCGGTCGTTGCACATACCTTGCTCAACTCTTCAACAGCTAAAATATAAGCCAATGTATCAGCGTCGGCACCCCCATAGATAGAAGGGTAACAGATCCCCATCATTTTCAACTGAATCATCTTTTCGAGTGTTTCAGTCGGAAAACGTTCTTCTTCATCAACTTCCTTGGCGATCGGCTTGACTTCTTTTTCTGCGAAATCGCGGAATAATTTTTGTAATAACAGATGTTTTTTTGATAGTGTAAAGTCCATGGTTTACCTCTTTATGCCTTTGGCGGCATGATCGTTGCGAATCCGGTAACGACTAACTCACCGTTTTGATTATGGGCGGTTGTTTCCAGTTTGCATCGGTTACGCTCAACGTTCATCTCAGTGACAGTCACAGTTGCTGTGATCGTATCATTGATGCGGACCGGTTTTAAAAATTTTGATTCCTGCCCAAGATAAATGGATCCGTAACCAGGCAATTTTGTACCCAAGATTGTCGAAAACAGGGAAGAGACCAAACAACCGTGAACAATTCGTCCTTGAAACATGGTCGTTTTAGCATAAACATCGTCGATATGGACCGGGTTGAAATCTCCCGTGATACCGGCAAACAGAATCACATCCGCTTCCGTAATCGTTTTTGTGAAGGTAGCGCTTTCACCTAACGTCAAATCACTCATTGTTTTTCCTTTGTACATAGATGGTTCCTTTCAATATGATACATGAATCAGTCTTCATGTTTAGAATATCCTTCTGTGAAATGTTTGTCAAGTATTAGTTAATCATTTAACAAACATTCATGAGACGATACGTGTCTTGAGCGATAACCAATTCTTCGTTTGTAGGGATGACCCAAACTTGAATCTTAGAAGCGTCGGTCGATATGCGAGCTTCGACCCGACGTACCTGGTTTGCTTCATTATCAAGTTCGACAGGCAGCGCATTTTCAAGTGATCGAACGATCAAGTTTCTCATATAGATAGAGTTCTCACCGACACCGGCCGTAAAAATAATCGCATCACAACCACCCATCTGAACTAAATAGGAAGCAATCGTCGCAGAAATGCGTTGAACATACATATCGCAAGCTAATTTTGCCTGCATATTGCCTTGGTGGATCGCTTTTTCAATATCTCGCATATCGGAAGAAACTTCGGAAACTCCGAGAACACCCGATTTCTTATTACAGATATCGGTGATCTGTTGTAGGCTCAAGTTCTCTTTTTCAGCGAGATAAGCCAAAATGGAAGGATCGATGTCGCCGCTGCGGGTTCCCATCATGATGCCGGCTAAAGGTGTAAATCCCATCGTTGTGTTGATACATTTACCATCTTTAACGGCAGCCAAGGATCCACCGTTGCCTAAATGACAACTGATGATTCTTGAAGCATTATCGTTTCCCAGTATCGCTCGCATACGACGAGTCACATATCCGTGGGAAGTTCCGTGAAACCCATATTTACGAATCTTGTATTTTGCGTAATATGCATAAGGCAGGGGATACATGTAACTGACCGGATCCATGGTCTGATGGAAAGCTGTGTCAAACACAGCCGTTTGAACAGCCGAAGGAAGAATCTCTTTAATGACGCGGATACCCAATAGATTACTTGGATTATGCAAAGGAGCCAGATCAGCTAAATTCTCAATATCATTTTCTACTTCGTCATCAACGATGACGGAAGCTGAATATTTTTCGCCGCCGTGGACGATACGATGACCGATACCTTCAATTTCGTCTAACGTCGAGACGACCTTGAAATCGATCAGCGCTTTCAATACTAACTGAATGGCTTCTTTGTGATCGGCGATCGTCAACGTTTCGGTTTGTTCGTGTGAATGAGTCTTGACAGAGAAGATCGCCTTGGGTAAACCGATTCTTTCTACCATCCCGGAAGCAATCATGATCTCTTCCGGCATTGTGAACAGCTGAAACTTTAACGAAGAACTTCCTGAGTTGATAGACATGACAATGGACATAATGACATTTTTCCTCACTTTCGAAAACAAGCGAATTTTGTGCTTGTTTTTTTCAAAAATACAGTCTAATATAGTAACAGATGAAACATGAATCACTCTTCACATACTAGTGTAAATCGAATTGCCGATTAAGTCAATAAACGTTAAAAAAAAATCAAGTAAACGCTTACACAAACTTATTGACAAATGAAAGCGCTTCGTTTAATCTGTAAGTAACAGATGAATCATGTTTCATGTTAGGCAATTGAATTCATATGTAAAACTCAAATGCCGGACAGAAAATAGGGAGGAATTACCAATGAATAAAGTTTATATCGTCAGTGCTAAACGCACCGCACTAGGTTCACATCTCGGCTCACTTAAAGGATTGACAGCCGGTGAAATGGGCTCTAAAGTGATTCGCGCAGTCTTGGATGAAACGCACATCGATCCTACGAATTTAGATGAAATAATAATGGGAAACATTCTTCCGGCCGGTCAAGGTCAAGGAATTGCCCGCCAAGCAGCGATCAAAGCAGGTGTACCTGTCACTGTTCCTGCATACGGTGTCAACATGGTCTGTGGAAGCGGCATGAAGACAGTAATGAATGCGTATACGAGTATCAAAGCAGGAATGGCTAATCTGATCATCGCCGGCGGCTCCGAAAATATGAGCACGGCACCTCATCTGTTACCGAAAGAAGTTAAGACAGGAATCAAGATGGGTGAATTCAAAGTAGTCGATCATATGTTGAATGATGCATTGTTCGATGCGTTTGACGGGAATCACATGGGAATCACAGCGGAGAATATTGCGACTAAATACAATATCACGCGTGAACAACAGGATGAGTTCTCAATCAACTCACAAATCAAAGCCATCAAAGCAGTCGACTCAGGAGCATTTAAAGATGAAATCGTTCCGATCGAAGTTACGATCGGCAGAGATAAAGTGATATTCGATACGGATGAATTTCCGAATCGTAAAACCGACTTGATCAAATTAGGATCGCTTCGTCCGGCATTTAAAAAAGACGGCAGTGTTACTGCCGGAAGTTCATCGGGAATCAATGACGGTGCCAGTGTCGTTTTACTGGCAAGTGAAGAAGCAGTCGCAAAATACAATCTGAAACCGATGGCAGAAGTTGTCGGCATCGGACAGGGTGGCGTAGAACCGAACTTAATGGGCTTAGGGCCGACACCGGCAATCAGAAACGCACTTAAATTCGCCGGACTCAAATTAAATGAAATGGATGTCTTAGAATTGAATGAAGCATTTGCTGCACAAAGCCTTGGCGTTCTCAGAGAATTATCGATGGAACACGGTATGAGTGAAGCAGAGATCTTAGCGAAAACCAATCCGAACGGCGGTGCGATCGCACTTGGCCATCCGGTCGGAGCCAGCGGAAACAGAATCATCGTAACGTTAGTCAATGAAATGAATAAGATGGATGTAACTTATGGATTGGCTTCGCTTTGTATCGGCGGCGGAATGGGAACTGCCATTATATTAAAGAAAGTTAAATAAACGGAGGAAAAACAAATGAGACTTCAAGGAAAAGTAGCGATCGTTACAGGCGGCGCACGCGGATTAGGACAATCGATGGCAGAACTGTTTGCCAGTGAAGGCGCAAAAGTCATTGCTGCTGACATGGGTGAATTGGCATACAGTCACGAAAACGTAGAAGGATATCATCTGAATGTAACTGATTCTGAAGGTTGCCAAAAGTTCTTCGAATATGTGATCGCTAAATACGGAAAAATCGACATTCTTGTCAATAATGCAGGCATCACTCGTGATGCGATGACACGCAAGATGACAGATGACATGTGGAATTTAGTATTGGATGTAAATTTAAAAGGTGTATTCAATCTGACTCGTCACGTAGGACCTCATATGCAGGCTAACGGCAGCGGATCAATCATCAATATCTCATCGATCGTCGGAGTTTTCGGTAACATCGGACAAGCTAATTATGCAGCTTCCAAAGCCGGCGTTATCGGTTTGACAAAAACTTGGGCAAAAGAATTTGCCATGAAGAACGGAAACGTTCGTGTCAATGCGATTGCACCGGGATACGTTATGACAGACATCCTTAAAACAGTTCCGCAAGAGCTTTTAGATGGATTCGCCAAATTGACCATGTTGGGACGTTTGGGCCAACCTGAAGAGATCGCAAAAGCTGCCTTATTCTTAGCCAGTGATGATGCTTCGTATGTGACAGGCCAAGTCGTTGAAGTCAACGGCGGAATGAGACTCTAACATGAAAAACTATCCGGTTCATACATTACAATTATCGAACGGGGAAACACTTGCTTACCGCACTGCGGGAAGTAATGGAGATGTCATCGTATTGGTGCACGGAAACATGAGTTCTTCCGTCCATTTTCAAACAACGATGGAACAACTCGAAAATGAATACCAAGTCTATGCAGTCGATCTGCGCGGATTCGGTGACAGCAGCTATCATCATGAGTTAAATTGCCTTCGTGATTTTGCGGAAGATATTGAAGAATTCGTTAAACTATTGGATCTTCGTAGTTTCACGATTCTCGGTTGGTCGACCGGTGGCGGTATTGTACTTGAATTGGCTGCTGATATGCCTGAGAGAATCAAAAAAGTAATCTTGCTTGATTCAGTCGGAGTCAAAGGATTCCCGCTATTTAAAAAAGGATCTGACTATCAACCGATATTGACTCAAATGCATGATACCAAAGCAAGCATCGCGTTGGATCCCGTACAAGTATTACCGATTCTGAATGCCTATGCCAACAGAGACAAAGCAACACTCAAAGCGATCTGGAATGCGGTCATCTACAATCTTCGTCAACCGAGTGAAGAGGACTATGAACTCTATCTCGAAGCGATGTTGAAACAACGTAATCTGGTCGATGTCGATTACAGTTTACTTAAATTCAACATTACGCATGATGCCAGTCTTTCTTCACCCGGCAGCGGAAGAATCGACTTGATCTCAGCTCCAATCGTGATCCTTCAAGGGTTGAAAGATTACGTTGTACCTTATGATCAAGCAGTAGAAATGAAGAAATATTTCGGTGAGCAGGCTAAGTTGATTACCTTCGAAGAAGCAGGACATTCGGTCATTACCGATGATTTGGATCTCTTCATCAAAACACTCAAAGAAAATTTATAAACTTTACGTAGAATAAGGAGGACACTGTTATGGGTAAAGACATAAATGTAGGCATCGTCGGAGTCGGAATCTATCTTCCGAATTCCTTCATGACAGCAGCTGAGATTTCAACCGCTACCGGAGGCGTCTGGTCTGAACAAGCCGTCAGTGAAAAACTGGGCATAGTGAAGAAGACGATTCCGGGCAAAGATGACGGAACGCAGGAAATGGGAGCGTTGGCGGCCTTGGATTGCTTAAAGAATACCGGCGTCGATCCTTTGGAAATCGACTGCATCATCTGTTTCGGAGAAGAATGGAAAGAATATCCTCTGACGACATCAGCTCTTTATATTCAAGACAGAATCGGAGCTTGGAATGCTTGGGGCATCGATGTTCAAAATCGTTGCTGTACATCCGTTGCTGCAATGAAGATGGCCAAGGATATGTTGATAGCCGATGAAGACGTGCATACAGTACTTGTATGCGGCGGTTACCGTAACGGAGATTTCGTTGACTACACCGACAAAAACATGTCGATGATGTATAACTTGTCAGCCGGCGGCGGCGCAATGATCTTAAAGAAAAATTACAATAAGAACCTTTTATTGGGAACACATCTGATTGCGGATGGTTCGATCTCACGTACAGCCGGTGTCGAAATCGGCGGAACAGTGAATCCGATCACAGCCGAAAATTTCAAAGAAGCAGCTAAATCGCTTCGCTTGTTGGATTCGGAAAAGATGAAAGCCCGTCTAAATGAAGTTTCACAAAATAATTGGCTTACCTGCATCGACCGTGCACTTGAAAAATCAGGTATGACGCGCCCCGACATCGGCTATCTCGATATTCTGCACATCAAACGTTCGGGTCATCTGGGTATGCTGAAAGATCTCAGTTTGAATGAAGACCAATCGATTTATCTGGAAAATTATGGCCACGTCGGTCAAGTTGATCAAATACTGTCCTTATATCTTGCGTTACAGGAAGGCAAAGTCAAGGACGGAACCGTTGTATGCATGATAGCTGCCGGTATCGGATATGTATGGGCGGCAAATATAATCCGTTGGGGTGAACCTGCGTGAGTACATTACTGCAATTAGTCTTACGAAGTCTTGAAACAGGCGGTATTTATTCATTAGCAGCGTTGGGTATCATTATTATCTACCGTACATCGAATATGACCAACTTTGCTCAAGGAACGATAGGCATGTTCAATGCGTTCGTTGTAACATTTCTGTTTACAGTTTCAGGTTTACCATTTTGGTTATCTGTCATCGGTGGTATGATCAGTGCAGTATGTACCGGATTCCTCGTGGATTTCGTTATCATCCGTCACACAAAAAAAGTAACTCCGGTTGCCAAACAAATCATCACATTGGGATTGATCATGATATTCCTGGGTATCACCCCATTCTTCTTCGGAGTGGAACCTTTGAATCTTCCTCAGTTCATCAAAACCGGCAGTTATAATTTAGGCGGAGCTTCCATCTCTTATAACGGAATATTCAATATTCTGTTCGGGCTTGGTGTTATGTTGGCATTGTTCTACGTCTTGCAGAAAACAAAATGGGGATTGGCTGTCAGAACAACGGCTTCCAATGAGTTTACTGCCCGATTGATGGGTGTTCCTACTAAGACAGTCACCATGGGTGCCTGGGCAATCGCTGCGGTACTGGGTGTATTATCCGGTGTCATGGTTGCTCCGTTCACTTCGGTAACGTTGAATTTAATGGACGGTGTCCAGATCAATGCTTTAATTGCTTGTGTTTTGGGAGGTTTTCAAACTTTCTACGGACCGGTCATCGGAGCTTACATCATCGGCATCGCAAAAAATCTGTTAGTCTATTATGTCTCATCCGTTTGGGGTGAACAACTTCTGTATGTCGGTATCCTGATCTTCATTGTTTTCAGACCTCACGGCCTGATCGGTAAGAAAGTGATCAAAAAGGTGTAGGGAGAGCAATGAACAAGAAATTACTGAAAAACCCTTACATACAATTTGTATTGTTCGGAGTTGTGTTGAGTTTATTACCTTTATTAGTCCTTTTCGGAATATTGCCGAGTTCATATATCACGCTGATCGGCGGAGTCATCATTTATTCGATTTCGGCACTCGGATTGAATCTGCTACTGGGTTACTCAGGTCTTATTTCACTGGGAACAGCCGGTTTCATGGGAACAGCCGCTTATATTTCAGCCTATTTCACAGTCAATCTACATATGCCGTTTGAAATTGCTTTACTTGCCGGATTGATCGTTCCGCTTATCATCGGTGTTTTGGTTGGATTGGTATCCCTTCGTATCGAAGGACTATATCTGGCAATCGCAACCCTATGTGTTTCGGAGATCTTACGCAAGACCTTTGAAGAATTGAGTTTCCTCACGAACGGCTTCAGCGGAAAGACCGCAAGTTATCCTAAATTGTTGGGATTCATCAACCTGACGCGAGATACCAGCTATGTGTTGTTGGTGGTATTCCTCGTATTGGTCATGATCCTCATTTACAATCTGGTAAACGGTCAATTGGGGCGTGCTTTAAACGCTATGCGCGGCAGTGAAGCTGCTGCCCAGGCAATGGGAGTCTTCCTTCTTAAATACCGACTGATCGCCTTTGCATTGGCTACCGGCCTTGCCAGTTTATCCGGCGTGCTGTATGTTCACTTTATTCGCTTTACTTATCCAACTACATGGACGATGGGGATGTCGCTGAATATCTTGGCTGCCATCATCATCGGCGGAGTTCGGAATATCTACGGAACCATCCTCGGATGTTTCATCGTATTCGCTGTCCCCGACTTATTTCTGAAACAGATCCCGTACTTCGGTACGATGAACGGATTTGCCTACATCTTCAACGGTGTACTGATCATCCTGGTTATTATGTTCTATCCACACGGATTGATCTATATCGGCAACGATATCAAACGTCTGTTCAATAAGAAGAAAGGCAAGGTGTAAGTATGAGTCATCAAGCAATCATAGCCGATGATATCGTGCTGAAGATCGAAGAACTTTCAATCGCTTTCGGTGGTTTAAAAGCTGTCGATAATCTAAGTTTTCAAATCAGAGAAAAAGAAGTCTTTGGACTGATCGGTCCAAACGGTGCCGGAAAAACAACCGCATTCAATTGTATTACACAGTTCTATAAACCGAATCACGGAAAAATCTATTTCCGTGATAAAAATAATAATGTTACGAATCTGATCGATCATCCGGTCCATGAAGTAATCAAACTTGGGTTGGTTCGGACATTTCAAAACGTCGAACTGATTCGCGAACTGAGTATCTTGGATAATGTCTTGATCGGAGCGCATATCGATTTCAAAAGCAGTTTATTCTCTCAGGCACTCAAATTACCCAAAGCTGTCAAAGAAGAAAAAGATCTTCGAGACGAAGCAATTGAAGTTCTTCGATTCCTGGGTATTGAAAACCGCAAAGATCTTCCGGCCGGCGGTCAACCGTACGGAATCCTTAAAAAAGTTGAGTTGGCACGGACATTGATGTGCCGGCCTAAATTGATCATTCTCGATGAACCTGCTGCCGGACTCAATGATGTTGAAACTGTCCAGTTGGCACAAACCATACGCACGATCCGCGATCGTTACAATTGTTCCATTTTACTTGTTGAACATGATATGCGATTGGTCATGGATGTGTGTGATCAGATCTGTGCAATCTCTTTCGGAAAATTTCTCGCTGTCGGTACGCCGAAAGAAATTCGAAAAAACAAGGATGTCCAGACCGCTTACTTAGGAACGGAGGATGATGAAACATGAGCCAAACAGCCCTATTGATTCATAACTTGAAAGTCCGTTACGGTGCGATCGAAGCGCTGAAGGGTATCGATATCGAAGTCAAAGAAGGAAGTGTTGTGGCATTGCTCGGTGCTAATGGTGCCGGCAAAACAACTACTTTACGTACGATCTCAGGTCTGATCACTCCGGTCGGCGGAACAATCGAATTCTTCGGAAAAGATATCACAGGAATGGAAGCAGAGAAGATAGCTAAAATCGGAATTGCCCAAAGTCCGGAAGGACGTCAGGTGTTCCGTGATTTGACGGTTGAAGAAAATCTCAAAATCGGAGCATTTACCGTCAAAAGCCACAAAGAAGTGCATAAGAATTTTGAACAAGTCTATGATTATTTCCCGGTATTGAAACAGCGTAAAAATCAGTTGGCTTCAACACTTTCCGGCGGCGAGCAACAAATGTTGGCAATCGGTCGAGCATTGATGAGCAGTCCTAGAATCCTACTACTCGATGAACCATCGTTAGGATTGGCACCGCTGATTGTTAGGGACATCATGAAGATCATCGTCGAAATAAGGGATACCGGAAAAACGGTCATCATCGTTGAACAAAACGCAGCGCAGACCCTGAAAATCGCCGATTATGCTTATGTGTTAGAACTGGGTACGATCAGTACTCACGGTCCGGCACAAGAATTGCTGAATGATCCTAAGCTCGTAGAAGCGTATCTGGGGTCACATTAATTTGAAATAATGCTCTGCATTATTATAAATGAAGGAGGA
>Ga0209100_1000456_pt1 | contig 35768 bp, 22 predicted proteins | sample lystaG_FD_185480 | JGI IMG/M metagenome (GOLD analysis project Ga0209100, IMG submission 185480) | Glacier valley bacterial and archeal communities from Borup Fiord, Nunavut, Canada, to study Microbial Dark Matter (Phase II) -... | ecosystem: Environmental > Aquatic > Freshwater > Ice > Glacier ... | reverse complement strand
GCAAAGTTCTGCAAAGCGAAATGGCGAATCTTAATAGTATTATAATAGTAGGTATATGATTTTATTTTTGAATGAAAATTAATATTTTGAGAATGAAATACTTAACTAACTTATTGAAAATTAATTCTTGTAGAGAAATACAATATTTAATCCCTTATTGCCTGAAAAACAAAAATTCAAAGATTGCATTGCGAACTGGTAATTTTTCTTTTCAGGTGAATCAGGCAAAATGCAAAAATCAGTGCAAGGTGCACGCCTATATATAGATATAGGCGTGCACCTTGCACTAGATAATTAATTTGAATATCAGGAGCTTGTATATTCCCAGAAAATATTTAGATTTGTACCCGAACAGTTAAGCAGAAAAGCGAAGTCTTTGGACAGCCAAAACTGGACAGAAATTCGGTACTAAATCGGTACGATACTGCTTTTGGATTTTAGAAAGTAACTGATTGTAAGATAAATGACCTGATTGGGTTAATACCCCAGCTGGGTCACCAATTTGAATGTCAAATGATGCATAAGCACTTAAATCCAATGATTTAGGTGCTTTTTGCTTTTACGGAATGTTCAAATTATGCACTGATAAAATGAAACTAACCGTGATTTTCTCACATTACTGAAAGTCAAACAACTTCAAAGTAAAATGAAAATCCAATTTGCCAGGCAGGCTCAATAGAAAAAATATTTTTGACATTACTTCGTTTGAACTTTACTTTAACATCATTGTGTCGGATTTATCCTACACAATGTAAGGATTCCCCTACAAGAATTTCAGTATTTTCCCTACAAGTATTTAGCTTATATACTACAAACTTCCTCCTGCATTTATCATATTTTTATCATGTTGAAAAACCACAACATAATGAAGATGTATCATTTAGAAATTCAACCTCATTTATCTTGCGATGTGATTAAGAATGCGAAGCTATGGATTAAGTCGAAAATGGTTGATATATAAGAGATCTGATCCTTGCATTTATTCTTCCCCCAAGACTGGCACATTTTTCTTCCAAACTGTCATCTACAATTACTAAATTAGCGAAAAAGCACCAGGGTTATTTAAACAAATCGTTGATTGTTGCGATTAAAAACAATGGCTGTAAATATTTTTACATCTCTATAAATCAAACAATATTTTTCAAAAAATATTTCCGCAATCCGCTGATTGTGATTGAACAAGCGAATCCGTAATACTTATTAAGTAATTAGATCGATGACATTAAACTTTAATTCAAATTTCGATGTTTCTGTATCCCTAAATTTAATTATAGTTTGAATTATATGTAATTCAATTACCGCATGTTTTTTTACAATCAAAACTGATCGCCATTTTATATTTATCAGTTTCCATGAGTAAACAAAAATCCAATCCAGCAAATACTTAAGAACATTAGAATACAATGGTTACTTTCTCTATGTTTTCAAAATAATTTACCGACGCATTAAATAACACAAAAAAATACAAACTATGAAGTACAAAATTTTAGTCATTGATGACGAGAAGAGTATCCGTTTACTGCTTGAGAATTTTCTGTCGAAAAACTATGAAGTTGTCTGTAAAAGTGATGGTATTGAGGCGCTTGAATGGATGGAGGGTAATCTTCCGGATCTGATTATTTGCGATTTGCAAATGCCAAATATGGATGGATATCTTTTTGTCGAAAAGGTTCGACAGCGAGGTTTTACGAAGCACACGCCTGTCATCATGTTATCAGGTGTTGAAAGCAGTAAAGAGCGAATTAAATGTTACAAACTCGGAGCCCAGGATTTTTTGGCTAAGCCATTCAATCCTGAAGAGTTAGGAGAGTTAATAATGAAAAACCTGTTTCCAGTTCATTATGCAGTAAAATGGTGATCTTTTTTGCACTGCAATATTAGGCAAAAACTACAATTTCAACACTTTGCATTACGAAATAACATGGAAAATTTATTGAAAATTCTTTATATTGGCAGATCTACCGAAGGAATTGATGATTTGCGAGTACACTCGGATGTTTCGGTAATCCACAAATCGAATACACTCGAAGCTGTAAATTATCTTAAATCAGGTAATAAGCCGGACGCTATTTTGTCAGAAATGACAATATCGGGTGGTGCCGGTCTTACAATGCATCAATGGCTTCGCGACAGACCTGAATATGACCGGGTAGCATTTATCCTGGTTGATTATGAATTCAAGGAGGATTTGTTTAAAAAGGCTTTTACACGCCGGGTTGACGATTTCTTCGTTCTTCCGATGCCATCAGCCGAAAAGATGGCTGGGCGAATCAGATTTTTAGTCGAATTCCGCAATAAGTACTCGCTTGTACCCCTTGTAAATAACGATCTTCAGGATATAAAATATGCCATGCCCCTGTCGAAGCGGATGTTTGATTTGCTGGTTGCCATCTCTGCGTTAATTGTTCTTTCACCGATCTTATTGCTGATCGTACTGGCAATCCGTCTTGAATCAAAAGGAAAAGTCTACTACATTTCGAAAAGAGTTGGTCGCGAACCATTCGATTTCTATAAATTACGCTCGATGAAGGTTGGGGCCGATAAGGAATTGAACAAACTTGCCAAAGATAAAAATCAGTATGCAACCGCTTCAGTACAGTCTGAAATCGATTTTTCAAAGCCTTGTCCGGTATGCGCCAAATTAACAGAAGAGAAAAGCTGCTCCCCGATTCTTCACATTGGCCCTCATAATATCTGTGACTACTGGTACAATACCCAAAAAAGAGAGGTTGCCAAAACAAAATCGGCATTTATTAAAATTGTCGACGATCCGCGCATCACCAAAGTTGGAAAGTTTATCCGTAATACCAGTATCGATGAACTTCCCCAGTTGATCAATGTAATTAAAGGTGATATGTCCATTGTTGGCAACCGGCCGCTTCCCGTTTATGAAGCTGAACTGCTAACACGTGGGTTGATGTCCAAAAGGTTTCTGGCGCCAGCAGGAATAACCGGTCTGTGGCAGGTTGAACTGCGCGGAAAAGGCGGAGTTATGTCAGAAGACGAAAGGATGAGGCTTGATAATGAATATGCAGACCATTTCATTGGAAACAATTATTCGTTCTGGTACGATCTTAAATTAATATTGAGAACTGTTCCTGCACTTTTTCAGAAGGATACAGTGTGATTACTCTTACTTGTTTTTGAAATCAGATAAGCCGGTTTGCAATTTTATTTGGTATTCCAAATACCCGCAAGTCAATTGCTAAAATCATTTAAACAATTCCCTTGAAACACCGTTTTCAAATTCTGATACTTATTTTCGTTCTTCTGATCATTCGATTTCCGGCATTTGCTCAGGAGATCAAAGAATTTGATTTGTTGAAAGATGACATTGAACTAATGCTTCCCCCCTTAGAAGCCATTATTGATTCAGCACTTGTTCACAACCCGAATGTAAGATTCAGAGATTTGCAGATTGAAGTCAATGGATACAAATTAAAGGCTGATCGCTCGCAGTGGACCCGAAATCTGGGAATTCAGGCAGATGCCCGGTACGGAACTTTCGACAACTTTTCAACTAATACAGCGGAAGGCCAGAATCCGGCTTTATTTGCAACAAGAACAAACCAATTGAATTATGGAGCCGGTACATTTTTAAAGTTTCCAATATTTGACATCGTAAACCGAAAGAATGAGATCCGGCTCGCCAAAGCTGAATTGGAACAGGCGAAAAGCTTTTCGCAGGCACAGCGCAATGAACTGCGCCAGGCAGTAATCAAACAGTACAATGATGTGATCCTCAAACAACGATTGCTGAAAATAAAGTCAAAATATTCCGAAACAACCAGAATTAACCTGCAAATGGTTGAAAAGGAATTTTTAAACGGAATTATTTCAGCAACTGAATATACACGTATTACAGGTATCTTTTCGAACAGTGAAGCCGATTTTGTAAGTTCCAAAATGGATTTCCGAACCACCTATATGATTCTTGAAGAGATTGTTGGCATTAAATTTAACCTTACAAAAAAATAAATCCATAAATGAAGATCATTGACTTGCTGCGATTGCTGCGAAAGCATCTAATCATCTTGTTAATCGCTCCTATATTACTTGCAGGATTGGTTATTTATTTTACAAAAAATCCCAGTTTAACCTATTCTTCAGAAACAACACTTTACACAGGTATCGCGTCTGGTTCAAGTGTCGAGATGGATAAATCGTTTAGCTATTTTGCAAACAATACAGCATTTGACAATCTGATAAATGTAATAAATTCACGCGAAACCCAACTGGAAGTAGCCATACGCTTATTGGCTCAGCATCTGATGATTTCAAAGCCTGACCCACAATTTATTTCGGGTAAGTCATTCGACTATATAAGAAAAATTACACCAGGTTATGTTTATGATTTGGTCGTAAAATCAAACGATCAAATCACGACGACGAATAGTTTCAAAAGGAATAATATCAAACCTGGCCAGACACAAGTCGTCAGCAAGTCAGATTCTGTCGTTACTGATACGCTTGAAGCAGCCCTGGGTACCAATACTTTTTCTTTTTCAAAGTTATATAATTCATCTCCAAAGGATAACACTTTGCCGTCTTCGATCAGCAAGTCGGCATTTGAGCAAACAGTAAAAAATCTTACTGACTTGTTTAAAAGCAGTGATACTAATTTTGCGTACCATCTTATTAACTACGAAAATCCCCATTACTCTTTGAAGGAAATCTCGGCTGTCAACGCTCTAAGAATTGGAAGCAGTGACCTTGTAAAGTTAAAATACACTTCTGATGATCCGGGAATTTGCCAGCAAACCCTTGTTTTTCTAACCCAGGTTTGCATTAAAAACTATAAGAACATCAAAGAAAACCGGTCGGATGCCGTTGTTAAATATTTTGAATACCAGGTAAATCAAGCTACTCAGAAATTAAAAAGGGGCGAAGATAAACTTCTTTCCTTTAATAAGGATAATAACATCATCAACTATTACGAACAAAGTAAAGCAGTTGCTGTGGCCAAGGAAGCGTTGGATGTTGATTTTAATAACATGCGAATTAAGCTGGCAGGTACAGAAGCTGCCATAAAAAGGTTGGAAGAGAAACTGGAAAACCAACAAAGAATTCAGCTCAAAAGTGCTCCTATTCTGGAGAAACGGAATCAACTCAGCTTGATAAATACCAAAATTGCTACGGCAGAAACAATTGGATTAGAAAACACGGCAGATGGAAAAAATCTGGTTTCACTGAAAGCACAGGCAGAAAAGATAAAGGAAGAGATGCGCATTGCCGTTGGAGAACTTTACAGTTTTAGCAATACTACCGAAGGCCTTCCAGTTAGTTCGTTGCTTAATGAATGGATTACTAACGTGGTGAGTTATGAAGATACAAAGGCAGGACTTGGGGTTCTTACGAAAAGAATTCAGGAGTTTCAAAAACAATACGAAGTCTATGCACCAGCAGGGGCTAATCTTAAAAGAATTGAGCGCGAAATATCTGTTTCAGAGCAAGAGTTTCTTGAGTTGTTGCATGGTTTAAATCTGGCTAAGCTGAAGATGCAAGACATTGAACTATCATCGAATCTGAAAGCAGTCGACCAGCCCTATTTCCCGCTAACGGCTAACCCTACCAAACGAAAACTGCTAATTGTGGGAGCGGCATTGTTTGGTTTTTTGGCAGTATTATCTATAATTTTGGCATTAGAGTATTTTGATGAAACTTTAAGAAATCCGGGTAAAGCATCTAAAGTGCTTAATTTAATGCCATTAGGCATATTTCCAAAGATTTACTATCGGCCTGGTGTGCTGAATTTTCCATTCATCGTACATCGCTTGCTTGAAATCATGGTACAGCGCATTGAACTCTTAAAAAAAGCGAAATCCGGTTTCAGTGAAACTTTTCAAATTCTCATTTTTAGCACCACAAGTAACGAAGGTAAAACTGTGATCGCTCAAAATCTGGCGTCCAAATTAAAGAAACTCGGTAATAAAGTAATCATTGTCAGGTTCACATCGATGTCAATCCATCATGAAACAGAGCTTGATTATAGCGCTGATGCATTAATTCCGCCAAAAGAACTTAGAACTCAATTAAAAAGATTCTCCCTGATAAACTGGCTGTTCGGATATTCTGATGTCCGGGTTGATTATCAAAGTCCGTTTTTAGACAAATTTGGATCTGCGTTAATTAATGACGAGTTCTATATTTATGAGATCAAAGAAAATTTTCACACGATAACCGACTATAAAGAATTGTTTGACAGAAATAATCATAAACTGCCTTTTGTTCCTGACTATGTGCTGATTGAGATCGCTCCGATTCTTTATTACCCATATCCTTCAGGGCTTTTGGCTTCAATTGATTTGCCATTGATGGTGTGTCGCGCCAACAGAGTTTGGTCACAGGCCGATCAGGGTGTCGTTGAAAATGTTGCTAAAATCACTGCTGTTGCACCATTGTTTATTCTCAACGGAGTTGAATTGGAAGTAGTTGAATCGGTGCTTGGTGACTTGCCTAAAAAAAGAAGTTGGTTTCGTAAAATTACAAAAAAAATCGTGCGGTTCCAGTTTTTTGCTTCAAGCCTTCCATAGGAGCAGGTTATAAAATTCGGATAAAAAAGTAACTAAATCAGATAATTAACTATTGAAAACTGCATTTCACAAAATTACAAGGGAGGCAAATTTCCTCTCACTGGCCGGAAATATTTCCATCGCTTTCTTCGGCTTTGCAGGTTTTGCTTTGCTTGCGCGCAGTTTTCCAATAAATGTCTTTGGACAATGGGTTTTGTACATTTCATCAGGCGCCTTCATTGAAATGTTCAGATTTGGAATCACAAATACGGCCATCATCAGATATTTATCGGGAGTTGAAAACGACGAACGGTTAAAATTCATCGGATCAAATGGTTTTATCGGATTAATTGCTACGACCGGAATTGCAATACTACTCTGGACTTGCCACCTGATTTTTGCGGTACCTATAAAAAATGCAGGATATGAGTTATTCTTTACATGGTATCCGCTGCTCGCCTTTATAAATCTGCCTTATAACACCGCTTTGGTTATTATGCAAGCGGATCAGCATTTCAGCAAAATGCTGTTTATTAAAACTTTTAACAGCGGGATGTTTTTTCTGATCCTCCTTTGCAACTATCTGTTTCTTGAGATGACCTTGGTGCAACTAGTAGTTGCTCAAATTATTATTAACCTGATCACCTCCTTTATTTGTATAGCGAAGGGATGGGATGGTTACCGCTATCTAAGACGAACAACGCGAAGAACCAGCAAAGTTCTGCTTGATTTCGGGAAATATACCACATTTACCTTGATCGGTACAAATCTTTTACGAAGCGCCGATACCCTGATAATAAGTCTGAGTCCCTTGGGTACTGCCGCAGTTGCACTATACAGTATACCGATGAAATTAACAGAGATACAACAGATTCCTTTGCGAAGTTTTGTTGCTACTGCATTTCCAAAAATGTCGAAAGCAAGTGTTATGGGGAAAATAGATGAGGTCAGGAACCTTTTTTATTCTTATACCGGTGCTATGACCTATCTCTTCATATTCATAAGCCTTGTTACATTTGTTTTTGCTGAGTTTTTTGTGTCATTATTGGGCGGTGCACAGTATTTGGGAACTGATCCGGCAACAGGAGCCAACGCGGTTACAATCATGAGGGTATTTTCAATTTACGGGTTATTGCTGCCTATCGACAGGATGACAGGGATTGGTCTCGACAGCATCAATAAACCCGGCAAAAACCTCATTAAAGTAGGTTTTATGGTATTGGCAAATGTCATCGGGGACTTGATTGCTGTTTTCATTTTTAAATCGCTGCTTATTGTTGCAGTTGCTTCCATCATATTTACGCTGATTGGAGTATGGGTTGGATTTTATTTTCTCGACAAGGAACTTCATCTCAAACATCTTAGAATTTACTCCGCTGGTTTGGAATTCTACGGAAATATGTATCAGAAATTTAAAAATCACAGATCACAAGCCCGATAATACGATTGGTTTTCAACAATATCGTCACAGTTCGTTATGCAAAGTAATATTAATCCATTTGAAATAGAGACTGGATCCAATAAGTTGGTGAGGCCGAAGTATATTGTGTTAATTCTGGCTATTTCAACGTTTTCAGCCTTATTGATCAGTAGGTTAGGAGTAATCGGCAGCATAGCACTTATCCTTATCCCATTCATTGCGGTTTATCTCAATTTTATTTTCCGCCAACCAATAATAGGTCTTTATAGTGCGATCGTACTTGGATTTGTCTTACTTGGAATTTCCAGGTACGTTAAAAATATTCCTGTTGGTCTGGCAATGGATGCAATTTTATATTTGACCTTCATCGCGCTTATTTTCAATAAGTTTAAGGATAAAATTGATTGGTCGCCAGCCAATAAAGATATCACTTACCTCGCTCTGATCTGGTTTGGTTACTCTATATTTGAGTTGATAAATCCTGAAGCAAGAAGCACAGCAGCATGGTTTTCAGGTCGGGGAGTTGGGTTGTATATGATACTTATTGTCCCGTTAACCTTGCTTTTTATTAATTCGAACCGAAAACTGGATCTGTTTTTCATCCTGTGGGGAATTTTTTCATTATTGGTTTCATTAAAAGGAATTGCGCAGCATTTCTGGGGTGTTGATCAATGGGAACGAGCCTGGTTGGATGAAGGAAACGCCCAGACCCATATTTTATTCGGAAAACTGAGAAGCTTTTCATTTTTGAGTGATGCGGGACAGTTTGGAGCCAATCAGGCTTATTCGGCAGTAGTTGCCACAATTGTTTCTCTGGTCCAAAAAGATGGACGTAAAAGATTGTTCTTCATTATAGTTGCTATTCTGGGATTTTATGGGATGATTTTATCAGGTACCCGTGGGGCTCTTAGCATTCCTGTCGCTGGTTTTATGGCCTTTTTTGTTCTTAGAAAAAACATGGGTGTTATGATCTTTGGTATCTGCCTGCTATTGACTTTTTTTATATTTTTCAAATATACCAATATAGGTCAGGGAAATGATCAGATCCGCCGGATGAGAACGGCATTCGATCCCAATGATGCGTCCTTACAGGTAAGACTCGACAATCAAAAAAAATTAAGTGTTTATCTGGCTTCCCGACCTTTTGGAGGCGGAATTGGCCTTGGAGGGGTAAAAGCCCAGAAATATCTGCCAAATGCATTTCTTTCGCAGGTGGCAACAGACAGCGGTTATGTATTGGTCTGGGTTGAAGAAGGTGTTGTAGGTCTGCTTCTGTTCCTGTTTATACTATTTTATACGATTTCAAAAGCATCCTTCCACGTCATGTTCAGGATCAGAGATCCGATATTAAGAATTAAAATGTCAGCGCTTATTGCCGGGATGTTTGGGATAATGGTGGCAAACTATGGCAATGCAGTATTGGGGCAAATGCCGACAAGTATGCTGATATATACTTCGATGGCATTGATGCTAAATTCAGAAAAGTTTGATGTTCCCTTGGCAAATAGTGTCGTTGATACAAATGATGCAAACCGTATACAGCTGCAATTAAATTGATTGTATTTATTTAAGATAGTTTCCTTTTCTACATTAATTTTTGAGGATAACAATATGAAAGGCAGAGATTTTATCATCACCGGGCTACAATCCTGGGATATTCCTATCGGATCGAATGCCATCGACATTGCAAAAGAAATTGCGATCGATAATCGCGTTCTGTATGTCAACAGCCCTTTGGATCAAATGACCATTTACCGGAATAAAACGAAACCGGAATTAAAACAACGGTTAGAGATCATCCGGAAGCAAAAGCCTGCCATCAGGCAAATATCTGATTCTTTGTGGGTATTGGATTTCCCTTTTTCGATATGGTCGGTCAATCAATTGCCGGATGGCTTTCTGTTTGATTTTTTCAATAAGTTGAACAACAAGAAAATGTTCCGCTTCGTAAAAAAGATTGCTGAAGATCTACATTTTAAAGATTATATCCATATAATTGACAATGATGTTTATCGCAGTTTCTACTCAAAAAAGTTTCTTAAACCATCACTTTCTGTCTATTACAGAAGAGACAATCTTCTACCAATGCCCTTCTGGAAAAAACATGCGCCCAGATTGGAACCGGTACTAATTCAAAAAAGTGATCTTGTTGTCTGCAATTCTCCGCAATTAGCTGAATTCGCATCAAGGTTCAATAAAAAAAGCTTTGACATCGGACAAGGTGTTGACCTTTCGGCTTACGATTCGGCATTGAGTTTTAATACGCCATCGAATATTTCGTCAATTCCGGAACCCAGAATTGGTTATATCGGCGATATCAATAGTCTTCGACTGGATCCTGACCTGATTTACAACCTGGCAAAAAACAAGCCCGATTATTCATTTATCATGATCGGAAGTGAAGATAAGGTATTTGCAGGACACTCACTTCACACCCTCAAAAATGTCTATTTTCCAGGAAGTATCCCGAAGAATATGGTTCCAACGTATATGTCTGCTTTTCAAATATGTCTGAATCCTCAGGCACTCAATGAAATCACAAACGGAAATTATCCACGCAAAGTTGATGAATACCTGGCACTTGGAAAACCTGTAATCGCGACGAAGACAGCTACAATGGAGCTCTTCAAAGAACATGTATACCTGTGTTCTTCAGTTGGAGAGTACGAGGAAGCTGTCGAAAAGGCGCTTCTTGATACAAACCCGGAAAAAGTGAAACAGCGCATCCAGTTTGCCCAGTCTCACAGCTGGAAAAACAACGTAAACAGGTTATACAAATACATTCAAGAAACGATCTCTTAATAAAAACAGCTATGTATTACAGGAATATCTCAGATCTGAACCAAATTATTCTCAAACGGTTGAGTATTATCCCGCGAGATTTTGACCTGATCGTCGGAATTCCGAGAAGCGGTATGTTGCCGGCCAATTTACTTGCATTGTATCTCAATAAACCTTACACGGATATCCATTCATTTTTAAATGGACACATTTATAAAGCGGGTGCCCGTAGTCAGTTTTTCGACATCAAGGATTTTAAGAAAATACTCGTTGTCGATGATAGTATTGCCTCCGGATCGGCAATGGAAAAATGCAAGGAAAGCTTAAAAGATTTAAGTGCCAATTTTTCAATCAGTTATTGTGCAATTTATGTGATTCCGGGCAAGGAAAAGCTTGTTGATTATTATTTTGAAATTGTCCCGCTTCCCCGATATTTCCAATGGAACATTCTCAATCACACCACGCTCGAAAAGGCTTGCTTCGATATTGATGGTGTATTGTGTGTTGACCCGACAGAGGAGCAGAATGATGACGGAAAAATATATATGGATTTTGTTCTAAACGCTCCTCCTTTGTTCATCCCCGGAAGCAAAATCGGAACCATAGTAACATCCCGTCTTGAGAAATACAGAAAAGAAACCGAAAAGTGGCTTGAAGATAATCACGTAAAATATAATCAGCTTGTAATGCTTGACCTTCCAAATAAAGAAGCCCGGCAAAAGGCTAATAGTCATGCGGAACACAAAGCGAAGACATATATGTCCAAAAACTATGTTCTGTTTATCGAGAGCTCATTGTCGCAGGCTATTGAAATCAACAGAATAACAAAAAAGCCTGTATTGTGCACTGAAAATTTCGAGATGATTTTCGACTCAGAATCAGTAATGTATAATATTAAAAGCGGTAAATACTTTCCTTTTCTTCGAAAGTATGCACTTAAAATCAGAAATAAAATTCGAAAATTTTAAGTGGAAATTATTTGAAACCAGCTTTGAAGAAAAACGCTAAATCTCTTATTATGAGTTCCTATTTCTTGATTATACTCAATACTTTACAAGTTTTGATATTGATTACCCTGGGCTTTTCAACACTTTATATCTTTCTGTTTTCGGTTGCCGGGTTATTTTACAGACAACCGCCCTATTCGACCCTGCCCACATTAAGGAGAATAGCAGTTCTCATACCTGGATATAAGGAAGATGATGTAATAATTGACGTAGCAAAGGATGCACTTTCGCAGGATTATCCAGGTGAAAAATATGATGTTGTGATAATTGCAGATTCGTTTCAGCCTGATACGATCGAAAGACTGCGGATGTTGCCAATTATAGTAATCGAGGTAAAGTTTGACAAGAGTACCAAGTCGAAAGCCTTAAATAAGGCAATGGAGCAGTTACCTGATGAATATGATATTGCCGTGGTTCTTGATGCTGACAATCTGATGGCTACCGACTTCCTGTCAAAAGTGAATGCCGCGTTTGAGATGAATTATATGGCCGTCCAAGGACACAGAGCGGCTAAAAATATGGACACTCACCTGGCAATTCTCGATGCTGCAAGCGAAGAGATCAACAACCACATTTTCAGAAAAGGACATCGCGTTTTAGGCCTTTCATCAGCGATCATTGGTTCAGGAATGGCATTTAAATATGACTTTTTTAAAACAATGATGTTATCAGTGACTGCAGTTGGAGGTTTTGATAAGGAAATAGAGCTTAAAATGCTGAAAGACAATCATAAAATCGCTTACCTTGATGATGCTTTGGTATATGATGAAAAAGTGCAGAAAGCCGAAGTTTTCAGCAACCAACGTCGACGCTGGCTTTCAGCTCAGTTCCATTATTTTCGCCAGGATTTTGGTTCTTCATTGAAGGCCTTGGTCACCCGGGGAAATATCGATTATTTTGATAAAGCAATTCAATTTATTCAACCACCCAGAGTCTTATTGCTCGGAGCAGTTCTTTTGTTTGGAACACTTTTTTTTCTGATAAATTTATTTTTAAAGACTAACCAGATATTTGTATATCTTTGGATATCAGTTGTAATACTCTGTATTCTTGCATTTTTATTTTCTATCCCAGTAGCTTTTTACAACACCCGCACTTTAAAAGCCTTGGCCAGTCTTCCTAAAGGGATGTTACTCATGTTTGGATCGCTCATGAAAATTAAAGGCGCCAACAAGCAATTTATCCATACAAAACACGGCGCGGTAAGAACTACACAAAATCAATAGTCAATTGAAGGCTGACAATGGCTTCATTAGTATAAATATATCTGAATCAGTATTATATGAATATAAGGACTAAAATACTACTTTTATTTTTTTCATCGGTAATAATCTTAGCAGTCGTTTTGTTATTTTTCAGGACAACGCAGGAACAGCAGAATAAATTAATAATGCAATCTGCAGCAGAACAACAGGTTGTACTCATTAATACGGCAATCAATGTTCAATCTGATCAGCTCGATCAGATTGTGAGAGATTATTCCAATTGGGATGAAATCATATTACATCTAAAAAACCCAGATCCTCAATGGGCTGCAGATAATATTGCCAGCATTGTAAAATCGTTCAATCTGAATACAGTTAGCGTATATAACAGTGATAATCAATTAGTCTATGGCTTCGGAAGACAATCTACAGACATACTTGATAACCAATCAACACGTGACATTATCATCAAATCGATACGGGACAAAGGATTTATTCACTATTTTCAGGTGATTCCGGATGGTCTTCTGGAAATTTCAGCCTCATCAATACATCCAACACTGGATTCTGCAAAGGTTACGCCACCATTTGGTTTTTTCTTTATCAGCAGAATCTGGAACCTGAGTTTTCTGCATGCCCTATCCCGAAATACAGCCAGTAATATTTATTTTAAAGAAACAATATCAACGGATATTCAACTCATTGAAAATGACTCAATAACCGTTTCTAAAGCATTAATGAACAACGAGAACAAAATAATTGGTTTTCTGGTCATTAAAAAACCGAATAATGTTCTGATCAACTATCACAAGGTTAGCAATTTTACATTTTATTTTCTCGGATTTTTACTGCTTTTTCTACTTTTAACATTCTTCATTATACTTTATCGATGGATCAGGCGCCCGCTTAAAATAATCTCCGACAGTCTGCGCGACAACGACACTTCAAAGCTGGAAACGCTCGAAAAAAGCAAAAATGAATTTAGCCAGATTGCCCGGTTAATTTCAATATTCAACCATCAGAAGAAGGAACTCGAACGCGAGAATATAGCAATCACCAAGATGCAGGATGAGTTAAAGGTAGCGCTCGAAATGGCCAAATCGGCTGATCGTGCCAAATCAGAATTTCTTGCCTCGATGTCCCACGAAATCAGAACACCTATGAATGGGGTTATCGGTATGACAAGTCTGCTTCTACTTTCAGAACTCACTCAATCACAACGCGACTATGTCAATGTGATTGAGAATTCCGGCGAAAGTTTGATGACCATTATCAATGAGATTCTTGATTTCTCAAAGATTGAATCAGGACGAATGGAGCTGGAAGAGAGCTCATTCAATTTACGACTTTGCATTGAAGACGTTCTTGATCTTATCGGTCCAAAAGCACTCGAAAAACATCTCGATATTATATACTTTATTGATCCAAACGTCAACCAATATATTTATGGTGATGGATTCAGGTTACGCCAGATTATTGTCAATCTGATGAGTAACGCAATTAAATTTACCGATACTGGTGATATACTGATCTACATTTCTTTAGCTTCAAAAGAAGAAGATAATATTGTTCTTGAATTTTCGGTAAAAGATACGGGGATTGGAATTCCAGCCAATAAAATCAATTTATTGTTTACACCGTTCACACAGGTTGATGCTTCAACAACAAGAAAATACGGTGGAACCGGACTCGGACTTGCGATAACTTCAAGTCTTGTAAAACTCATGAACGGCAAAATATGGGTGATTAGCGAGGAAGGCATTGGATCCGATTTTCATTTCACAATTCAAACCCGTATTTCAACTCCATCAGAAGAGAACAATCAAGTCTATAAATCACTCCAAAGTCTTCCTGGAAAGTCTGTACTTATTGTTGATGACAATGCTACAAACCGCAAAATTCTCACATTACAATGCGAATACTGGGGAATAAAGGCAACAGCTCTTGAATCGGGAGAAGAAGCTCTAAAAATTCTTGAGAATCAACATTATGATATAGGAATAATCGATATGCAGATGCCTCATATGGACGGCATTATGCTAGCCCGCGAAATCAGAAAAAAAATCACTAAGGATAAGTTGCCTTTAGTTATGCTCACTTCAGTTGGTTTCAATACGGAAGCTGACGAATTACGAAAATTGTTTTCATTCTATGTAAATAAACCTGTAAAGCATTCGCAACTGGCAGAGATATTGCTAAAAGTGATCGCACCATCCAATAATCAGACGATTGTTAATATACCTGATCTTGAAAAATTAAGCGAAATCTCCAAAAAATTCCCGTTCCAAATACTAATTGCAGAGGACAACCTTATCAACCAGAAACTAATTCGAAATGTTTTTGAATTGTTGGGTTATAAAGCTGATATCGCAGCAAATGGCATCGAAGCTTTAGAAGCGCTTAAACGAAAGAATTACAATTTAATCTTTATGGACATCCAGATGCCCGAGATGAACGGTTACGAAGCGACAACGATTATCGTAGAACATATGAAAACTGACCGACCCATAATCATTGCAATGACCGCCAATGCAATGCAAGGCGACAGGGATAAATGCTTTGAGGTAGGAATGGTCGACTACGTAACGAAACCTATGAGAGTAAATGATTTGATTAAAGTCATCCAATTCTGGGGGGAGAAATATTTTCAGAACAGCAAACAGTTTTGAACCAATTCTTCAGTTGATGCTGAAAAAATAGATTGAGTTATGAAAATTACTTTTTCACAGATTATCAAGCGGCTGGATAAATTTGCCTCTGAATTTCCCGGCATCACAACACTTAATGATCTGATTCAAATTATAGAAGAAATTCTGGAGGACGCATTTGACATTGAATATTCAGGGTTATATATATTCGATTCTGTTGAAAATCGTTTAAAACTTGTGTATTCCAAGGGATTGAGTGAAGCCGAAATTATTGATTCAGAACAGACCGCATGGGAAAAAGATCCTGGTCAAGTATTTCATTCACAACAAATGATTTACGTACCCGACATCCAGCTCAATCAACAAAAAATCAATAATTCAAATAAGCGTTATACCGCTTTCAGATCACAGCTTTGTCTGCCCGTAATATGCAAAAATCAGGCAGTTGGTGCATTCGAAATTGGAGAATTAAAGCCAAATGCATTTACCGAAGATGATATTGCGATCTTATCTTTTATTTGCAATTTTGCTGGCGCATTGTATAACAACATTCTGAATCAAAACCTGTTAAAATCAAATAATGAACAAATACTTCTTCTTTCAGAACTTCCGGATGAAAATCCGAATCCTGTTTTAAGGATCAGCTACAATAGTATCTTATTGTATGCAAATAGTGCAAGTAAACCAATAATGAACTACTACGGGTTAAAAGAAGGAGAAATAGTGAGTCAAGACTTTATGGCTCCACTCAGGAAATTATTCACATCGGGTAAATCGTTTGAATACGAGATAAGTATCAACAAGTCAATATACTCTTTTTTCTTTACCTTAGTTGAAGGAAAAAAATATGTAAATCTTTTTGGCAGGGACATTACTACCAGTAAGCGAATCGAAAACGAACAGGTTATTAATGAAGCTAAACACACCAAAATGGTGGCCAATATCAGCGACGTAATTGTTATAATAAACGAGAAAAGTATTATCACTTATATTAGTCCGAATATTGAAAAACTATTCGGTTGGAAATCAGCAGAAATAATTGATAATATGGTGTTTGAGAATATTCATCCGAACGATCTCGGGAGAATAAATAACATATTTGGATCATTATTATCTGAATCCGCTAACACTATGGTGGAAGAATTCCTTTACCATTGCAAAGATGGTAGTTATAAATATGTGGAATTCACGGCCATAAATCTCTTGAATGATCCTGATATTAACGGAATCCTGGGTAACTACCATGATATTACCACACAGAAATACGCCGAAGGTGAAAGAATGCGACAATCAACATTGACTAACGCATTATTGGATTCAATTCCCGACGTGATCTATTTTAAAGACACAGAAGGTGTCTATCTTGGTTGTAATCCATCTTTTACAAATTTCATTGGAAAACCCAAAAATGAAATTATTGGAAAAACAGACTTTGAACTCTTTGATAAAGAAATTGCTGAAAATCTTAGAACCAACGACCTTCAAATTATTGAACAAAAAAAATCATTTATATTCGAAGAGTGGGTTCCACTTAATCAAGGAATTAAGGTTCTTTTCGAAACACGGAAAGAACCTTATTGGGCAAACGATGGAAGTTTAATTGGATTGCTTGGCATTAGTAGGAATATAACTGCCCGAAAATTGGCCGAACTGAAATTGAGGGGCAGCGAAGAGCGCTTTCACCAGCTGGCAGAACACAGCAGAGTAATTACCTGGGAAGTGGATGCAAATGGACTTTACACCTATATCAGTAATGTTTGCACGAATGTTCTGGGCTATCTGCCTGAAGATATTATCGGTAAAAAATACTTCAATGACCTGCATTCTACAGACGAAGGTGATGCTTTAAGGACGTCGGCATCAGCAATCTTTACCCTAAAAGAACCATTCCGAAATCTTGAAATTTTCTTGAAATCGAAGAATGGGCAGTTTGTGTGGTTCTCATCCAATGGAATTCCGATTATCGACGATAATGGTCTGTTAATGGGGTACCGCGGCACAGATACTGATATTTCCGAACGAAAAGAGGCTGAGGAAAAATTGAATAAGCTACACAGGGCGGTTGAACAAAGCCCGGTAATGACCTATATCACCGACCTTAAAGGGACAATTGAGTACGCCAATCCGAAAGTAGTGGAAATAACTGGCTACAAAAAAGAAGAATTGTTAGGTCAAAATCCACGTATTTTCAACTCCGGCGAAAATTCCAAAGAAATGTATGTGAACCTTTGGCAAACCCTCAATTCAGGAAAAGAATGGAAAGGTGAATTCCGAAACCGAAAGAAAAACGGCGATCTGTTCTGGGTAATGGCAACCTTATCTCCAATATTTGACAAAATTGGAAAAATTTCGCATTTTATTGCTATTGAAGAAGATATTACTCAACGCAAAAATAACCTCGAAGACCTACAAATTGCAAACCTCAGATTCCGATTGTTGATATCAAGCTTGCAAGCTGGGGTAATGTTAGAGGATGAAAAAAGAAAAGTTGTCCTTGTTAACCAGCATTTATGTGATTTTTTTTCAATTTCTGTTCCTCCGGAACAATTAGGCGGAATGAATTGTGAAGAATCGGCACATGTTGTAAAAGATTTATTTATCGATCCTGACACATTTATCAGTGATATTGAACATACTTTGGAATTGAACAAGGTAGTTATCAACCACGAAATAAAAATGAAAAATGGAGTTTCTTTGGATCGTGATTTTATACCCATCGTAGATTCCGATAATAAAAGCCATGGGATACTTTGGATATATAGAAATATCACGCAAAGGAAAAATAATGAAAGAGATTTGCTGCGTCAGAGCCAGATATTAAATGGTACTGCTAATGCAATGAACTACTTATTAACGCTCCACGACTTTGACCAGGCTATCCAAAAAGCACTCGAAACCATTGGTTCTGCCACAGGTGTTGATCGGGTCTATATTTTTGAAAACAATGAATCCTCTGGAGAATCTTTTTTCAGTCAACGATTCGAATGGACTGCTGAAGGTATTATTCCTCAAATCGACAATAAAGAACTTCAAAACATGCCGTACAGCACCGGTTTTCCCCGGTGGTATAACCTTTTTTCGGCGGGCATAACAGTTTCAGGCTTAAGTAAAGATTTTCCGGAAAATGAACGTAAAATACTGGAAAGCGAAGATATTCTATCAATAATTGCCGAACCTATTTTTGTTAATGATCATCTTTGGGGAATGGTCGGATTTGATGATTGTTCAATTGGAATTGAATGGTCACCGAATGAAATTTCTATACTTAAAGCCCTTGCTGGTAGTATCGGGGGAAGTATTTCCAAAAGACTTATTGAAAATGAACTGATAAATTCCAGAAATATTGCCGAAAATGCAACAAAATCCAAATCAGAGTTCCTTGCCACGATGAGCCACGAAATCCGTACCCCGATGAATGGCGTAATAGGGATGACAAGTCTGCTATTGCAAACTCAACTAACTCCAGACCAGCGAGATTATACGGAAACAATCAAAATAAGCGGTGAATTATTGCTGAGTGTAATCAATGATATTCTTGATTTTTCGAAAATTGAATCCGGGAAGATGATTCTCGAAGAACACCGTTTTGAACTGAGATTGGCGATTGAAGATGTATTAGATCTGATGGCAACAGAGGTATCTCAAAAAAAACTTGGGTTGCATTTTCAAATTGATCCAGCAATTCCACCACAAATTACAGGCGATCTCACCCGCTTGCGTCAGATATTGGTGAATCTTGTTGGAAATGCCATCAAATTCACTTCTGCAGGTGAAGTTGTAATCAGCGTGAAACAAATTGAAAAACAAGGAAATGAGGCAATAATTGAATTCTCGGTCAAAGATACAGGTATTGGTATTCCGGAAAATAAGATTGAACGACTTTTTAAACCTTTCAGCCAGGTTGACGCTTCCACCACCAGGAAACACGGAGGTACTGGTTTAGGATTAGCCATTTGCTCAAAACTTGTCAAGCTTATGAATGGAAATTTCAGGGTGAAGAGTGAAATCAATCGCGGTTCGGAATTTATTTTTACAATTAAAACTTACTATTCGGATAGCGAAGAACAGTCCAAATATCCTTTGTCTGACCAGCAAATCATGAAAGGGAAAAAAATACTGATTGTCGACGTCAATCCAACAAGCAATGCAATTCTATGTGATCTATCGAATAATGCTGGAATGCATTATTCGTCAGCTAATTCGGCAAAGATGACCTTGGACATTATTAATGAAAAAAGAGATTTTGACATGATTGTTATCGATAATGATCTTTCGGATATGGATACTAATTTATTGGCATTTGAAATTAAAAAAACGAAGGAGTATGCAGAAATTCCCTTAATACTGATTTCAAATCCCACTTCAACTGACAGCAATCCAAATACAGTCAATAATTTTCATGTAAGAATCAATAAGCCATTAAAACATTCACAACTCATTTCGTATATTGTTAATTTACTAACCGACATTAAAAGCTTGCAAATAAAAAGTATTAATCAGCCAATTCAACTTCAAAAGATCAATGAAATCTATCCGTTGAAAATTCTGGTGGCAGAAGATAACGCGATTAACCAAAAATTAATTTTGAAACTCTTTGAAATGCTTGGTTATAACATCCAGATTGCAGCTAATGGTTTTGAAGTAATCGATGCGCTCAACCGGATGGAAATCGATATTGTTTTTATGGACATTCAAATGCCGGAAATGGATGGCTTTGAGGCGACCCAGCAAATTATTGCCAAATGGGCGGATCAAAGGCCGTTGATTGTAGCAATGACTGCGAATGCCCTAAAAAGCGACAGAGAAAAATACCTCGCTGCTGGAATGGATGATTATATTAGTAAACCTTTAACCATCAATCAGGTAAAAATTGGAATTGAAAAATGGACATCGTTATGCAATACTAAAAATACAATGAATTAAGATTGCGGATGATAGATTTATGAATAACATAAGATGACGAAAACCACAAAATGTTGAGAAAATGAAAATAGGGATCGAAGGACAACGTCTTTTTCGCAAGAAAAAACATGGTATGGACATGGTCGCACTTGAATTGATTCGTAATCTTCAGGAAATTGATCACGAGAACGAGTATGTCATTTTTGTTAAACCAGATGTTGATGATACTGTTTTGAAGCAAAGTGCTAATTTCAAGATTGTAAAACTCGAAGGAGGATTTTACCCGTTGTGGGAGCAGTTTTCACTTCCACGCGCCGCACGGAAAGAGGGTTGCCAGGTACTTCACTGCACCAGCAACACAGCACCAGTAAATACCCGAATCCCATTAATTGTAACGCTACATGATATTATCTACATGGAAAGCGGTTACCTGAAAATCTTAAAAGGGAGCGGAACGCTATATCAGAAGATTGGAAATATTTACCGTCGGTTAGTAATACCCCGGATTGTAAAGATGAGTAATAAGATCATTACTGTTTCCCATTTTGAGAAAAACAGAATCGCACAATTTTTCGGAATAGAAGGAGACAACCGGCTAACTGCTGTATATAACGGTGTAAGCGAGCATTTTAAACCCGTTACTGATATAAATGAATTGCATCGTGTTAAAACTAAATATAACCTTCCTGAGCATTTCTTTTTTTTCCTTGGAAACACAGATCCTAAAAAGAATACGAAAGGAACCTTAAAAGCCTTTTCTGATTTTATTCAGCAAACAGGTACCAACCATCAATTAGTAATGCTGGATTACGACAGAAGTGAACTGGAGAAACTGCTCGATGAGATCGGCGATAAAACACTCATCGATCGTATCGTTCTTACCGGATATGTTGTGAATACTGATCTGCCTGCCATTTATTGTCAGTGTGAAGTTTTTCTCTATCCGTCATTACGCGAAAGTTTTGGAATTCCGATGCTTGAGGCAATGGCCTGCGGTGTACCGGTCATCACATCAAATACGTCTTCCATGCCTGAAGTGGCGGGAGCAGCGGCTTTCATAATTGATCCATACAAACCAGATCAAATTACGGATGCCCTTATACAAATCACAAACAACACCGATTTAAAAGAGCAGTTGATTGCAAAAGGATTGCAACAGTCAGCGAAATTTTCGTGGAAAGCAATGGCAAATGATGTACTTAAAATTTATCAGGAAGTTCTGACAAAAAAATAGTTTTCTAATTTTCAGACATTATGCAAGTTATACAAATCATTTTCTGGTCAATACTTTTTATCGTCTTCTATGCATATATTGGCTATGGAATTCTATTATTCCTGATTATTAAGATCAGAAGAATTCTTGGACACCCAAAATCGAAAGAAGAACGAACTCAATATGAACCGGAGGTTACCTTGTTCATTGCAGCCTACAACGAAAAAGATTTTGTGGCTGAGAAAATACGAAACTCGCGTCAGCTTGAATATCCTGCGGATAAACTACACATGGTGTGGGTTACAGATGGATCGAATGATGGAACACCAGAATTGCTATTTAATTACGAAGGAATCGAAGTGCATCATCTTCCACAACGAAGTGGGAAAATAGGTGCGATGAATCGTGGAATGAAATTCGTAAAAACACCAATTGTCGTGTTTTGCGATGCGAATACAATGCTTGGTCGCGAATCCGTTCGCAGAATCGTAAATCTTTTTAGTGATCCAAAAGTAGGTTGTGTTTCGGGTGAAAAGCGCATCCTTGGAAAGAATAAGGATGCAGCTGCAGGAGCAGGTGAAGGTCTTTATTGGAAATATGAATCGGCATTAAAAAAATGGGATGCAGAGCTATACTCGGTAGTTGGTGCCGCAGGCGAATTATTCGCAATCAGAACTGATTTGTACGAGGAAGTGGAAAAAGACACGTTGCTCGACGATTTTATTATCTCCTTAAAAGTAGCGCAAAAAGGTTATACGATTCAGTATGACCCTGAAGCTTATGCCATTGAAACAGCCTCTGCCAATGTAAAAGAAGAGCTTAAACGCAAAATCAGGATTTCGGCAGGCGGAATTCAATCGGTGATCAGGCTTAAATCGTTGTTGAATATTTTCAAATACGGAACTTTGTCGTTTCAATATATTTCGCACCGGGTTTTACGCTGGACGCTGGCTCCACTTTCATTGTTGTTTCTGATTCCATCCGGACTTGCTTTAGCGATCGATGAAGGGATATTAAAATTGGGGTTTTACAGTATTTTATTCTTCCTGCAGGTATTGTTCTATGTAACCGCGCTGCTTGGCTGGTATCTCGAGAACAATTCAATACGTGTTAAACTTTTGTTTGTGCCGTATTACTTTTTTATTATGAATTTATCTGTTTTTCTTGGTTTTAAACGTTATCTTAAAGGTTCACAATCAGTCAATTGGGAACGAGCAAAAAGAGGCTAATAAATATCCGCTATCAAATATATTGTGAAAAGCCTGACCGCACTTCTCATTTACTTTTTACTTCTGACCATTCAAATGGTAATGGGCCAAAAAACCAGTTATATTATAGGTCTTGACAAACTGTTTATCGATGCCAACGATCTGCCATATAACGAAGTAAAACCAGGAGATACGCTCTATTTTGAGGCGGGAAACCGGAATTATTTGTTGATCAAAAATTTTCAGGGTGCGCCAGGAAAACCAATCGTAATGATAAATTCTGGTGGTATTGTTATTATCGACACAGATCATTATTTTGGTATTTCAATCCAAAATTGCAGGTATTTAAAATTCACAGGTACTGGTGTTCAGAACTATAATTATGGGTTTATGGTGAAACGGGTGGCCAACGGTGCAGGAATAGGTATAGGTGATTTGAGTTCTGATTTTGAAATTGACCATGTTTCAATTGAAAACACATCCATAGCCGGAATTTATGCCAAAACTGATCCTGACAGCACACTAACTTCGGTGAGAGGGACATTCACCCAATATAATACAAGCATACACGACAATTACATTGCCAATGTTGGAAATGAAGGAATGTATATTGGTAGTTCCAAATATTTCGGACAAACAGTTCATTATGGCGGCAAAGATGTGCTTTTGATGCCAAGTCTGTTGGAAGGGGTAAAAATCTATAACAATATTATCAAGTACATAGGTTGGGATGGAATTCAGGTAAGTTCAGCCTCAAACGACTGTCAGATTTACAACAATACGGTGATGTTTGATAGCCAATCGGAAATCGGATCACAAATGGCGGGTATCTTAATTGGTGGCGGTTCGAAGTGCGAATGTTTCAATAATTTCATTAGTCAGGGTAAGGGAGACGGGATCGAAGTCCATGGGATGGGCAGCTCGCGGATTTATAACAACATCATTGTTGATGCAGGAAGAAGTTTTAAATCCAACGACTTAACAGAGATGAAATACGGCATTTTTGTAACGGATGTATCGGTTCAGAATGACTCTTCTTTTTACATTCAGCACAACAATATTATCAATCCAAAATCAGAGGGTATTCGGTTTTCAAGCATTAAAAGTAAAAACAACATAATTGCATCTAACGTAATCATTAATCCAGGGAATTTCAATTTTTACGAGAACGGAAATACTTCATTTAAAGGGAATGATGCCTACATCATGTTCCCGAATCCGCAATCCGATGCAACTTTAAATGAGAACTATCTGGCACGGAACGACGAAAATGTTGGCTTCAGTTCCTTAAATATGAAATCCGTTGACGATTTTAAACTGACAGCCATTTCCCCACTGATCGACAAAGCAATTGTGGATCAGAAGATCAGATTCGATTTTTCTGGTATAATCCGACCCCAGGGAGCAAAATCAGATGTTGGGGCATTTGAATATGTGACAATTACATCATTCAGTAAACCACCAAATGCTCCCCTGAACAAAATCAAATTGCTGCAAAATCCGACAAAAGATTATTTAATTTTCACCATGCCAAAAGGAATAAATTCTGAAATTTATCTTGCTATCTATTCTTTAAACGGCAAACTGTTAATTCAGCTTAAACAATGGGAGATTTCCTCCGAAAACCAAACAATCATGACTAACATATCTAATATTAAATCAGGAATTTATATTTATTCCATTCGGGCAGGTGAATTTGTAAGCTCGGGCAAATTTTTAAAGAGGTAAATTTTTAACCACAAACATTGATTATATTTGTATATATTTATGAACTAATGCTGAAATGAAATGAAAGTCGCAATTATTGGAAGTGGATACGTTGGTCTTGTAACCGGGACCTGCTTCGCAGAAGTAGGTATTGAAGTCATGTGTGTTGACGTCGATACAAAGAAAATTGAGAATTTGAAAAACGGCATTATCCCAATTTATGAGCCGGGGCTTGAAGATATGGTTCACCGGAACATGAAAAAAGGGAGATTGCAATTTACAACTGATATTTCGGAAGCACTCGAAGACTGTGAAGTATTGTTTACAGCTGTAGGCACACCACCAGGGAAAGATGGAAGTGCTGATCTTCAATATGTTCTTAGTGTCGCCCGAGATTGTGGAAAGAACATGAAAGATTATTTGCTGATTGTGACCAAAAGCACAGTTCCTGTTGGCACGGCTCAGAAAGTGAGGCAAGCTTTGCAGGAAGAACTCGACAAACGCGGAGTGAAAATTCCGTTTGATGTCGCTTCAAACCCGGAGTTTCTCAAGGAAGGTGCTGCAATTGATGACTTTCTCAAACCCGACCGCATCGTTGTTGGCCTCGATTCTCCAAGAGCCGAAGAGTTAATGAAAAGCCTCTATAAACCATTTACATTGAATGGACACCCGATCATTTTCATGGATATCACCTCTGCCGAAATGACCAAATATGCAGCCAATTCAATGCTCGCTACAAAGATTAGTTTCATGAACGATATTGCTAATTTATGCGAAATTGTTGGTGCTGATATCAATATGGTTCGGAAAGGGATTGGTTCGGACTCCCGGATCGGTAATAAGTTCATCTACCCTGGGATCGGCTATGGAGGATCATGTTTCCCTAAAGATGTTAAAGCGCTGATTCATACAGCTGAAGATTTCAAATACGAATTGCGTGTATTAAAAGCAGTCGAAGCAGTCAATCTCGATCAGAAATCAGTTCTCTATCACAAAATTCTGAAATATTTTAATGGTGATATTAAAGGCAAGACCATTGCGATATGGGGATTGTCTTTTAAACCACAAACCGACGACATGCGCGAAGCGCCTTCATTGGTCATCATTCAAAAATTGCTTGAAGCCGGGGCAAAAGTGAAAGCCTACGATCCTGTTGCAATGAAAGAGGCAAAACACACACTCGGCGAAACGATTATTTACGCTGAAGATCAGTACGAGGCATTGATCGATGCTGACTGCCTCGTTCTTGTCACTGAATGGCCCGAATTTAGAGTTCCGAATTTCAATATTATGAGAAAATTATTGAATAAACCAGTAATTTTTGACGGCAGAAATATCTATGAAATTGCTGAAATGAAGCACAAAGGATTCGACTATTTTTGCATTGGAATTGATACAACAAAATAGTATTAACGCATATTTAGTACTTGATGCTCTATATTTAAGCCTCTGGTATTAATATAATAATGATCAAAAAATGATTAAAAAAAAGGTATTAGTCACCGGCGGCGCAGGTTTCGTTGGTTCACATCTTTGTGACAGACTTCTCAAAGAAGGAAATGAAGTTGCCTGCCTCGATAATTATTTCACGGGACAAAAACAAAACATTGTTCATTTGCTGAATAACCCGTTCTTCGAAATGATCAGGCACGATGTTACGATGCCATTCTTTATCGAAGTTGATGAAATTTATAACCTTGCATGCCCTGCCTCTCCGATCCATTATCAATACAATGCGATTAAAACGATTAAAACCTCTGTGATGGGGGCTATTAATATGCTGGGGCTTGCCAAGCGTATAAAAGCCAAGATCCTTCAGGCATCCACAAGCGAGGTATATGGCGATCCGCAGGTGCATCCGCAGGTAGAGAGCTATTGGGGGCATGTAAATCCGATCGGGGAACGTTCGTGCTACGATGAAGGAAAGCGTGCGGCTGAAACGCTTTTCGATAACTACCACAAACAGAATGATGTGAAAATTAAAATAATCAGGATTTTCAACACATACGGACCTCGCATGCATCCGCACGATGGAAGGGTTGTTTCCAATTTTATTATGCAGGCATTGCAGGGAGATGATATCACAATCTATGGTGACGGTCAGCAAACACGCAGTTTTCAATATGTTGATGACCTTGTTGAAGGCATGATCCGAATGATGGCGTCACGTGATGAATTTACGGGTCCTGTTAATATTGGTAATCCCAATGAATTCACAATTTTGCAATTAGCCGAACTCGTCATCGAGCTTACCAACTCAAAATCAAAAATAGTCCGGATGCCTTTACCTCCTGATGACCCCACACAACGACAACCCAATATTGAACTTGCGAAAAAAGAACTCGATTGGGAACCAAAAATTGAGCTTAGAGAGGGATTATTAAAAACAATTGATTATTTTGCATCAATCATCTGATTTTAAATTTTTAACTTAAAAACGTTTACGTGAGAATTCTTATAACAGGTTCAAAAGGTCAATTAGGAAATGAGATACGGGTTTTAGCTGAAGATTATCCCGACTACGATTTTATTTATACAGATGTTGATGAGCTCGACATTACTGATCAACTCAAGGTTGAAGCTTTTTTCGTTGAGCACAAACCACAGGTAATTATCAATTGTGCGGCCTATACAGCTGTTGATAAAGCAGAAACAAATGAAGCGACGGCTTATCTGATTAATGCTAAAGCAGTTGAAAATCTCTCAAAATCCGCGGCATCAGTTGGTGCTTTAATGGTTCAAATCTCAACTGACTATGTATTTGATGGAAAGTCGTATCTTCCTTATGACGAATCGGACAAAACGAATCCGCTATCTGCTTATGGCCGGACAAAACTTGCCGGTGAAAAAGCAGTATTCAAATTTGCCAGTAAAGGACTCATTCTGCGCACGGCATGGTTGTATTCGGCATTTGGAAATAATTTTGTGAAAACCATGACCAAATATGGCATTGAACGTGATGAGCTTAAGGTGGTCTTCGACCAGGTTGGAACCCCAACTTATGCCCGCGACCTCGCAAAAGCAATTCTCGATATAATTCCATCGGCGGTGCAACATACCGGAACGGAACTTTTTCACTACTCAAACGAAGGAGTTGCCAGTTGGTACGATTTTGCAAAAATTGTTATTGCATTTTCGGGTATCAATTGTAATATAAAACCAATTCTTACAGAAGAATACCCTTTACCTGCTGTCAGGCCATGCTTTAGTGTTTTAAATAAATCAAAGATTAAAAAGATCTATAAAATTGAGATCCCCTATTGGAGTGATAGTGTCAAAGATTGTATTCAAAGACTTGGATAGAGAACATAAATTTTTATAATTAGATGGCAGTAATTGATTGGGTTCAATTTAACGAGAATTTCCAGTACTACGACAAAGAAATCATCAAAGAAGTTATCAATATATTTATTGATGAATACGACGACAGAATAGCTGTTCTGGAAAAAAATATTTCGGAAAGAGATTTTACGAATCTTGCTTTTAATGCCCATAGTTTTAAAAGTGTAATAGCTAATTACATGGCACCAAAACCTTATGACCTGACCCGCAAATTAGAGGATTTGGCTAAAAACAATTCTGATGATGGAATTGATGAAATTTTTAAAGAATTGATGGGGGAGACCCAAGAACTTCTATTAGAGTTACAGATTTACCTGAAAAACAACGAAAAATAGTGAAATAGCCTTTTGCACTTCACAAAATAATCATTTAAAAAGGCTCCTTTGATTTAGCCAATCAATATTTCAAAATTATTGGCTAAATCCTGCTTCTCCTTCTACAACCATTTATTCAAATAGAAAGTATTATTCTGCTGCCATAAAAAATTATGGTGACAGAATAATGACTGTACGACGTTTTGTATGGATTATTGAATTTTGTAATGATTGTATTTGGCTATTAATGACTGGTAACTAGCAGACTAACTTATTATAAAATCAGAAATTAGTATTATTTATAATGGTATAGAGTCAAATAGTTCGCACATTCATGCCAGCTGCAAGTTGCCAATAGCCAGCTCCTTATTTCATAAACCATTTGAAAGCTGTTTGCAAATTTTACTCTCACGATTCGTCATCGAGTCTTTTATACTGAAAGAAAATTACATTTTCAGGAAAGGACTTGTTGTTTTCTTAACATCTGTAAATTTCCCCTTTTATCAATTCTTTAAATAAAAAATCATTGAAATGAAAACGTTCTTATTTCTTTTAGGTTTTGCATTAATCTTACTTTTGGGATCATGCAAAAAAAACAATTCTGGTGGATCAGTTACCGATCCAACTTTAACCACTGCCAAGGATTTGGTGATTCCAAATACGTTTAATTTCCAAACTTCAAATGAAGTCGCAGTGGCAATTCTTGTGAAAAATGGCACTTCTGTTTTAGCAAATGTGCCTGTCAAAATTTACCTCGATTATCCTGGCACTTCAGAAGCACCCAATTTGAATGCCCGTCTCATAGGAACATATATAAGTGAATCTGACGGACGCATTAATACAAAAATTGCTATTCCAACCTCTGGTGATAGTTTGTACTTAAAGACAAATTATATTGGACTTGAATCTGAAATAGGTTTTGCAATAACCGGAACTACTGCAACTTATACTTATGGCACTGGAAGTGATTTAAAACTGGCTCAGCTGCCCCAACCGAAATCGCTTCAATCGAAAGCAGCTGTTACATATAGCTATATTGGTAAATATAATTCAGTTGGCCGTCCACTCTATCTGATAACCCCCGATGATATAATTCCTCAGACACTTCTTGCAGATGTGAATGCCTCGCTGCCCGAGGGGGTAAGGTTAACTGTCAGTCACCTCACTTACCTGCTGGACACTAACCAGGCTGATGTGGTATTGACAGCGCAAGCTGATGTCTGGATTACCTTCGTGAGCGAAGGTGCCGGATACATGAATTCGATAGGCTATTATACTTATAATGTTGCCAATCCGCCAACTTCTGCAAGTCAGATTACAGCTCACAATATTATCTACCCGAATGCCTCCCTGCCAGGTTCAGGAGGAGCGCTACAGTCCGGTTCAAAAGTTTTATTGGGAAGTTTTCCGGCAGGAACAGGAATTGGTTGGTTTATTGTAGCCAACGGATGGACCGGAAGTTTTGTTACGGGTCAGACAATTTACTATTCGGAACCTGCCTTCAATCCTGAAACAGATGTTACTAAACGTCAACACTCTGTTCTTTTACACGATAACACCAGAGGTCTGTTTCTGTTGGGATTTGAGGATCTGAACAGGGGGACAGGAGGATCTGACGATGACTTTAACGATGCTGTTTTCTATGTAACATCTAATCCTGTTACTGCAATCAGTAATTCAAATGTATCAGTGATTGACTCACCAATAGACACTGATAAAGATGGTGTGACCGACGCCATGGATGAATTTCCAAATGATCCTCTAAGGGCGCACACAAGTTACTATCCAGGAAAAGACCAATTCAACAGTTTGCTGATCGAAGATTTATGGCCATCATTTGGCGATTTTGACTTCAACGACATGGTAGTCGACTGTCAGTACAAGCAGGTAACCAATGCAAAAGCAGCTATTGTTGAATTGTATATAAAATTAAAAGTGAGAGCCATCGGTGCTTCATACAAAAACGGTTTTGGAATTCAATTTCCAATTGCCCCTTCGTCAGTTTCATCGGTCACTTTAACCGATCAGAATAGGGTCATTAAAAGTATTGGAGTCGAGGCAGGTCAGAATAATGCCGTTGTAATTGCTTTCGATGATGCATTTGCACTTTTGTCATCGACAGGCGGATTAGGTGTAAATGTCATTCCAGGAAATGGCTGGACTGAACCAAAGGAGATTGAATTGCACATCCTTTTTACTGTACCGCAAACAATTGCTAATTTAGGAACAGCTCCTTACAATGCATTTGCCTTCCTAAATAATAATCGAAAAAAAGAGATTCACCTTGCCAATGCAAAACCAACATCATTCGCGGATATCACATTTTTCGGACAGAGCGATGATACATCTAATCCGGCGACATCCAGGTATTATAAATCAAAAAATAATATGGTGTGGATGTTGGAGGTACCTTCAAGTTTCGCCTATACTGTTGAAAAGAATGATATTTTAAAAGCTTATCTCAAGTTTGGAGCCTGGGCGGAATCCGGTGGTAGTCTATTCAAAGACTGGTACATGGACAAACCAGGATATAGAAATAATGCCCTGATTTATATCAAGTAAAAAAATAGCATTTATAAGAGCCATTAGCGGAAGTTAATGGCTTTTTTTTGTGCCAATCTTAACGACAACGATATTGAACATTTGCGGTAAAATAAACGAGCGATTTTTTTAAAATTACTTTATCGGATACAAGTTGGAAAATGCAAAATTGAATGTCAAATGATGCATAAACACTTAAATCGAATGGTTTAGGTGCTTTTTGCTTTTAAGGATTGTTCAAATTATGCATCGATAATTAAATTTTTAATAATCAACCTTTTTATTTTTAGCATCTTAAATGTGGAATGATGCCACGCGCCTGGAAAAGGGGAGGGCAGGAGAAGCTAAATCAATAACAACCTGGACACTCTTCGTGTTGAGAAAAATGTATTTTGCAAGATAGATTTTACGGCGGATAATAGATGTATCAATTGCAGACACTTGTTGTATCGCATACGAACAGTTTCCATCCTACTATATACTTAAGATACTGATTTACATTAAATTATATTTCTGGCACAGTATTGGCATAGGGGTGACCATATTACCTGTTTATTGTGGTACAAATTGGCGTTTTCGGCATCAGGTAATAATTAAAATTGAAATAAGTATCAGCAAAGATTTACTTTGCAACGACAATAAGGGGATATTTTAATAAAAACAAATAAATAGATTAAAGTGGACAGACCGATTGAAAAGAAAAAATGGACCGTTAAAAAGGTTGTAACAATTGTTGTATCAGTGGCTGTTGTTGTGTTGATCGCTGCAAGCTACTATTCGACTTCAGGCAAATCAAAGTTGAATGTTGATCTTGAAAGGATAACCATCAGTGAAGTTTCGAACGGAACATTCCAGGAGTTTATTCCCGTAAACGGAGTTGTGTTGCCTTTAACCACCATTTACCTGGATGCCAACGAAGGTGGCCGGGTTGAAGAGAAGTTTGTTGAAGATGGGGCAGTACTAAAAAAGGGACAACCTATCCTGCGTTTATCGAATACCGATCTGTTAATGACGATGATGAGCCAACAGAATACTGTTTATAATACATTGACTCAAATGCAGATCAACAACAATGCAGCACAGCAGAATACGGTTAGCAAACTGAACCAGATGGCTGATGTAGAAAGCCTTTATAAAGAAGCTGAACGTGTTTATATGTTGGACAAACACTTGTTTGCCGAAAAAGTGATTGGCTCGCAGGAGTTTAAAAAGGCGGAGAATGATTACAACTATTATTCAGAAAAAAGGAAGCTGACAAGGCAGATTCTGCAGCAGGATTCAGTCTCCAGAACACAGCAGGGCGAGCAAGATAAACGTTCATACACAGGCTCTCAGGAAGCGTTAAGTATGATGAAGATGAAAGTAAATGACCTGATTGTAAAATCACCCATTGACGGGCAACTTACATCGCTGGATGCGGAAATCGGACAAAATAAAAGACAGGGCGAAAGGCTTGGCCAGGTGGATGTTTTAAGTGGTTTTAAAGTCCGTGTCGATGTTGACGAGCATTATATTTCACGCATATATACCGGTTTAAAAGGTGATTTTACATTTGCAGACAAGACGTACAAATTAAATATTTTCAAAGTTTTTACCCAGGTTGTGAGTGGCAAGTTCCAGATAGATATGCAGTTTGAAGGAACTGCCCCAATTGGTATCAGGCGCGGCCAAACCTTGCAAATCCGTCTGGCATTAAGCGATGAGAAACAAGGTCTGCTCTTACCTCGCGGTGGATTCTATCAGCAAACCGGTGGCAACTGGATTTTTAAATTAAGCGCTGATGGTAAAACGGCTTATAAAACAGATATTCAATTGGGAAATCAGAATCCTGATTATTACGAAGTGTTGCAAGGTTTGAAGCCGGGTGATAAGGTAATTACGAGCAGCTACGAAAATTACGGAACTATGCAGGAATTGGTTCTTAAAAAATAACAAACATAAAAAATAAATACCATTCAAATGATAAAGATCACAGACCTTGAGAAAATCTACCGTACCGAAGAGGTGGAGACTATTGCGTTAAATAAATTATCGATAGAAGTAAAAGAAGGTGAGTTTGTCGCAGTTATGGGACCTTCAGGGTGCGGGAAATCAACCTTGTTAAATATACTTGGGTTGCTGGATGATTCCGATTCCGGTAGTTTTATTTTCAACGGAGTAGAAGTATCACATTTTAACGAACGAAAACGGGCTGATATGCGCAAGCACAATATTGGATTTGTGTTTCAGAGTTTTAACCTGATCGATGAATTAACCGTTTACGAAAATGTGGAGCTTCCCTTGATTTATACAGGTGTTAAATCAGCTGAGCGGAAAGAAATGGTTGAAAAAGTGCTCGATAAGATGAAGATTATGCACCGTCGCAACCATTACCCGCAGCAACTATCCGGCGGACAGCAGCAACGTGTGGCGGTTGCCAGGGCAGTCGTCAACAATCCAAAATTAATTCTTGCCGATGAGCCTACCGGTAACCTCGATTCAGCCAATGGCGGTGAGGTGATGGAGTTGTTAACCGATCTGAATGAGCAGGGTACAACCATCATCATGGTAACACACAGTGAGCACGATGCAAAGTTCAGTCACCGGATTATCCGCATGTTGGATGGACAAACGGTTACGGAAAATATCCTCGTATAAGTGGCTGATAATGAATTTTTATAAATAGCCCATTCATAAATAGCAAACAGTAATTGTAATGATAAGAAATTATTTCAAAATAGCTTTTCGGAATCTTTGGAAGAACAAAGGTTTTTCAGCCATCAATATTATTGGACTGGCTATCGGTATAACTACCTGCCTTATCATTCTACTTTTTGTCTATAATGAACTGAGTTACGACCGCTTTAATGCAAAAGCAGACAGTATTGTACGAGTCACTTTCCAGGGTTCGGTAGCGGGGAATAAATTTAATGAAGCATCTGTCATGCCTCCTGTTGCACAAACCATGAAGGCTGATTTTCCGGAAGTACTGGATGCTACGCGAATCAGGGATTATGGAAAACCCCACCTTATTTGCGGCGATAAATCGTTTAAAGAAGATGCTTTCGCCTTTGTAGATCCCAATTTCTTTGAGGTATTTACGCTTCCCCTCGTTGAAGGTGATGCTAAAACGGCACTCTCTGCGCCCAATACAGTCGTAATAACAAAAGCCCTCGCCCGTAAGTATTTTGGAAATGACGACCCGGTTGGTAAGGTGATCAGCTTTAAAGAAGGGGACAAAGCAGCTTATAAAGTAACCGGTGTAATTAACAAAGTGCCTTTAAATTCGCATTTCCATTTCGAACTGTTCGCTTCGATGACCAGTTGGCCTGAATCGAAGGAGCCTACATGGATGAGTTCCAATTTTTATACTTACCTGGTTCTGAAGAATGGGCACGATTACAAAAGTCTGGAAGCTAAGCTTCCTGGAATGGTTGATAAATACATTGGCCCCCAAATGTTACAGGCGATGCATATATCATTACCGGATTTCAGGAAAAAAGGGAATAACCTGAGCTTTCATCTGCAACGGCTGACGGATATACATTTTAATGTCGATTTTGCCAACGACTTGAGTCCGGCCGGAGATGTTCGTTATGTTTATATCTTTGGCGCCATTGCTTTATTTATGCTGTTGATTGCCTGTATTAATTTTATGAATCTTTCGACAGCAGGTGCGTCAAAGCGTTCGCGGGAAGTGGGTATCCGCAAGGTATTGGGTTCACTGAAAAGAGACCTGGTACGGCAGTTCCTACTCGAATCTATTGTGATTACTGCTTTTGCCTTTTTGCTTGCCATCGTTTTTGTGTACCTGGCATTGCCTGTTTTCAATAATCTTGCCGGGCAAAACCTGACACTCCAGTTTGCAGATCATCCATTTTTATTACCCGGCTTAATCTTGTTTTTGCTGGTTACTGGTATTCTCGCGGGCAGCTATCCCGCCTTTTATTTATCCTCTTTTAAAGCTGTCACCGTGCTGAAGGGAAAGTTTATATCGGGGAAAAGAAGTGTCGGACTGCGCAGCGGACTTGTCGTATTCCAGTTCTTTATTTCAATCACATTGATTGTAATCACTACAATGGTTTATAAGCAGCTCTCCTATATCCAACATAAAAAACTCGGGTACAATAAGGAACAGGTAATGATCATTCCTACCTGGATGCTTGGGAAAAACGCTGCTGTGTTTAGCGATCAGCTCTCCAACGATCCCCGGGTACTCAGTGTCACACACTCAGGATTTTTACCGGCAGGTCCGAGCGACAATAATAACTTCTTTGTATATCCCGGCGAAAACCCAGATCAGATGGTGAAGACATTAAGGTACGATGTCGATGAAAACTATCTACCCACGCTTGGTATGCAATTGTTAAGCGGCAGAAATTTTTCAAAAGAATTTGCAAGTGACTCTACCGGAGTAATTTTAAACGAAAAAGCAGCAGAAGTCTTTGGTTGGGGCGCAGAAGCAATAGGCCATACAATTTCGAATTCAAATAAGAGAGGCAAAATCATGACTTATCACGTTATAGGTATCGTGAAGGATTTTCATTTCAGATCGTTACATGAAGTGATATCACCGCTTGTAATGACGCTTTCTCCCAATACCGGTATGATGATTGTAAAACTGAAAACAACCGATGTCGCTGGTTTAATTGCTATTCTGAAAACCCGGTGGGATGGACTTGGTGCCGAAGAGCCGTTCACCTACTCTTTCCTGGATGACCGTTTTAATAATACCTATCAATCGGAACAGAAGATAGGCATGATACTGGGCATTTTTGCCGGGCTTACCATCTTTGTTGCCTGCCTTGGATTGTTCGGACTTGCGATGTTTACGGCAGAGCAACGCACCAAAGAAATTGGTATCCGTAAAGTATTGGGTGCAAGTGTAGCTGGCATTGTTAATTTGTTATCCATCGACTTTTTAAAGCTGGTACTTGTAGCTGTTGTTCTTGCCACCCCTGTTGCATGGTGGGCGATGAACAAATGGCT
>Ga0209100_1000454_pt1 | contig 35796 bp, 32 predicted proteins | sample lystaG_FD_185480 | JGI IMG/M metagenome (GOLD analysis project Ga0209100, IMG submission 185480) | Glacier valley bacterial and archeal communities from Borup Fiord, Nunavut, Canada, to study Microbial Dark Matter (Phase II) -... | ecosystem: Environmental > Aquatic > Freshwater > Ice > Glacier ... | reverse complement strand
AGCGGAGGTTTCCTGCTTAAGCAGATTAAGGGCAATATGGCGCAAGACTGCGAAGTTTTCGGGACTGTTGCCGACGCGCGAACGCTGCGCATCCTCGCGAAAGGCGACATCGAGCACCCAGTGAAGCGCGTTTTCAATCTGCCAGTGCGCGCGGATGGCATCGAGTAAGGGCTGCGCAGGCTTGGGCAACGAGGAGATGTAATAAGAATCTTCGATACTGAGCGTATCGTTGAGGTAGCGCTCACGGCAGATTTTAACGAGGGTGAGCAAGCCCGGCCATTGCTCAGCGGTGCGGAAGTCAGGAAAGTGGTGCGGGTCGCTAATCGTCCAACAGTGCCGGATATCGATGCGACCGTGGCCTTTGTCAGTCGTTTTGGCATAGTCCATCGCGAATGGGTGCGCGGGGGTTTGCTCACAATGGGTAAACAAAGCAACCGTATCCTGGTACAAATGGGCTTGATTTTCCTTGAGTGACAGCACATAGTCGGCCTCTTGGTCAAGAATGGTTTGGGCAATCGCTTTCTGACAGCCCATCGCGTCAATAGTCACGATGCACCCTTTGAGACTCAACACCTCCAATAACTTTGGAATAGCCGTGATTTCATTCGATTTGTGATCAACTTTGCGCTGTCCAAGGGTCAGATGGTTACCCGCAGCCCACGCGCTCACCATGTAAATAGCCGCTTTGCCCACCCGTTTGTTGTGCGACCCGCGCACCTGTTTGCCATCCATAGCCACGACCTGCCCGTCGCTCACCACAAAGGCTGATTGCACCCATTCCAAAAATGCCGCCTGGAACGCCTCCGCATCGATGCGACTGAACACCCGTCCAAACGTGTCATGCCACGGAATGCCATTCGGCAAGCTCACAAACTGGCGCAACCAAACCAGTTTCTCATTCCCCCACGCCTCGATATCGACCCAATCATCGGCACCACATATGACCGCACACACCGCAATCGCGATAATATCGAGCAGCGCATGGTCTTTCGTGCGCTCCACCCGTGGGTCTTCCACCTGCTGAAAATGCTCAAATAGGCTTGTCGGCTTGCTCAGTGTCATTGCCAGTAGCTCCTTCAACCTAAGTTTACCCGATTGTCAACCCTCAGTTAGATGCAATTGCCCTGCTCATAAGGTTTGAGGTTAATGTCTCAAGCGCGCAAGCGGGGTATAATGCCTGAACAGTGTCACCGTAGAATTTGCGGCAGCGTTAAATTAGGGGTAACCCATGCTTGCTACTGTTCAATCTGGTGCTATTGTCGGGCTTGAAGCCATTGGAGTGAGCGTTGAGATCGATTATAACCCACGTGGCATGACCGGATTTACCATTGTTTGTCTGCCTGCCTGATGCTGCCGTACAAGAAAGCCGTGAGCGCGTAAGAAGTGCAATACGCAACAGGAATCTTGATTTTCCGAACTCGCATTACCTACTATGGTTTTCGTTTGCTGTGCGTATTCGTTGTAACTACTAACCAATGGTGCGAACGAGGATTAAGCTATAGGGGCAGAAACAGGAATAGTTTAGGCGAGAAAATAGGGTAAGACGGCTCACGGAGAGAATTCTGCGATACTCATTTTGAAGGGCGGCTCATCTGGCTGAAGCAGATGAAAAAGCGGCGCACAGACATTAAACATGGCGGCCATATAAGCAAGCCGTACTTGAATATAAGGCTCGAGACGATGATGAGTTTTCTGAGCCTTACAAATCAGGGTGAGAAGCTGCGCGATACGCCGCGCGCAGTTGTGTTGTGTTGGAGAATAACCCAGATTGGCCGACAAATGAGGGTCACTACATTAGCGCTGCGGATCGGAAACCCTCAAACGGGTTCAAGGGAATCCGCGTTCAGGTTGAAATCAAGCGAAAGAAAGAGAAAGACAGCGCCCTCGGTGAAATGATTGGGCCACAGATCATTCAATGCCCCAGACTAGCTGCTGAATATAAACACTATGAACGCGAAAAAAACGCCTTGCTAGAGCGAAAACGGCAATTAACAGCCAGTGGTCCAGCCGCTACTAAATCTGAACCGGTAACGGATGCCCAACTTGACGATTATATTGCACCTGTGAGAGACGTGCTGATGGGCCGTGATGAGGTGCTTGCCCGTCGGATTCTGGAGCCTTTTGTTGACCACGTCAGCGTCAGAAAAGGTTCGAAAGCGAGAACGCTGTATTACACGTTCTACACGTTCCCGTTGGATATTTTTTTTGTGCCTGAATTATCCTACGGACGGACGCACGCCCTAGAGGGATTTAGGGTAAGGGTGAAGGGAACTTGAAAGGCACTGGCAGCCGAACGATACGCGGCGAACGCTCATCCATGCGCGCCGCACAAGGACGACAAGGAGATCGCGAAATGGGTTGGTGGACGTATATTCACTATAACGAATCAGAAAGCAAGCCACAGGTCACATGGAAGCTGCTGCGGCGGGTGCTGACCTACGCAAAGCCGTATCGCGTGCAGCTTGCATTGTCATTGTTCACGATCATTGCATCGGCGGCGGTGGGCGCACTCAATCCGCAGCTGTTCCGGCAGTTGATCGATAAAGCGCTGCCCAACAAAGATACCGCGCTGCTCGATCGGCTGGCGATCGGCTTGATCGCCATTCCGGTCTTCAACGGCGTGATCGGCGTGTGGCAGCGCTATCTGAATTCCGCGATGGGCGAAGGTATCATCTACGATTTGCGCATTGCGTTGTTCGCACATTTGGAGCGCATGTCGCTGCGCTTCTTCACTAATTCCAAGACGGGCGAATTGATGAGCCGCCTCAACAATGACGTGGTGGGCGCTCAAAGCGCGATCAGCGGAACGCTCCTCGGCATTTTCACGAACATTGTGACGGTCGTGGTCACGCTCGCGATCATGATCGCTACCGAATGGCGCTTGACCATTCTGGCGCTGCTGGTAGTGCCGCTGTTCTTGATTCCGGCGCGCCGGATCGGGCGGCGCTTGCGGGATATTGCGCGCGAACAAATGGATGTGAACGCCGTCATGAACGCGACCATGAATGAAACGCTCAACGTGAGCGGCGCGCTGTTGGTCAAGCTGTTTGGGCGCACCGATGTAGAAGTCGAACGTTTCAGCGAGCGGGCGCGGCAAGTGCGCGATTTGGGCATCAAGCGATCGGTCATCGGCGGCCAATTCTGGGTCGGCCTGGGCTTGATCAGCGCGATCGGCACGGCGGCGGTGTATTGGATCGGCGGACGGCTGGCGATCGATGGAACGTTCACGGTCGGTTTGATCGTCATGTTCGCAGCTTATCTCGGTCAACTATACGGGCCGTTGCAATCGCTGACGAATGCGCCAGTCGAGTTTGCAACGTCGCTGGTCAGTTTCGAGCGCGTGTTCGAGGTACTCGATTTGCCGTTAGATATCAGCGAAAAGCCGAACGCAATCGAATTGACCGATGTGCAAGGCGCGGTCACGTTCGATCATGTGTCGTTTAGCTATGTCGAGACGGCGGACAGCGTGCGCTTGAGCGATGTGCAGCGCATGGGTCGCATGGACAACGTGCAGGCAGTGCTCTCCGGTGATAAGCCAAAGACGAATGGCAAAGCCGTTGACAAAGGGCTGGACAAGCCGCTCGATAAAACTGCTGATCACGAATCACAAGCGCGTGTCATGGCGACCGACGATGTGACGTTCACGCTCAAGCCGGGGCAGTTGGCGGCGTTAGTGGGGCCGAGCGGCGCAGGTAAAACGACCATGACCTATTTGCTGCCGCGACTGTACGACCCGACCAGCGGACGCATCCTGATCGATCAGCACGATTTGCGGGATGTGACGCTGACTTCATTGGCTGAGAATATCGGCGTGGTGACGCAAGAGACGTATCTGTTTCACGACACGATTCGCACCAATTTGTTATATGCCAAGCCAGATGCCACCGACGCCGAACTGGAAGCAGCGGCGCACGCGGCCAATATTCACACGTTCATTGCCGAGCTGCCCGCTGGTTATGATACGATCGTGGGCGAACGCGGCTATCGGTTGAGCGGCGGCGAAAAGCAACGAATCGCGATCGCGCGTGTTATTCTTAAAAACCCGCGTATCCTGGTTCTGGATGAAGCGACCTCACATCTTGACTCGCAATCTGAAGCGCTCATTCAGACGGCGCTCGAAACCGTGATGAAAGATCGCACAAGTTTGGTCATTGCGCATCGCCTGAGCACGATCCTGGCTGCCGATGTAATTCTGGTGATGGATCGTGGTCGCATCGTTGAGCAGGGCACGCACGCTGAGCTGATCGCCAAAGCTGGCTTGTACGCGGCACTGTATGAAACACAGTTCAGCCGCGAACCGGCTGCGGTGCAGGCATAAAGCGGCTGACCCCTAACCCAACCCTTCTCCCGTGTACAGGGGAAGGGAGTCAAATTTTAGCGTAAGGGCATTTTCTAATCGTCAGGGCAGGGTGAACGGGTTATAATTAAGCATGACTGCGTGGATCATTGCGATCGCACGCTTTGTAAGTTAAGAGGATACTGGAATCTATGTCACTTGCCCACCTGATCCCATCGCTTGAGCCGAAATTGCATTCGTTGTATGACAAGCATCGCGAACGCGCCGCCAAGATCGATTGGGCATATCACGAATTTTTACCATTGGACGAACTACGCGCCAACCCGGACGCCATGCCCAAATTGTCGCCAGCGGTGTATACAGCAGTCGAAACGGCAGTCCTGACAGAAGTGAATTTGCCGTGGTTCACAACGCATTTGCACGCGGCTTTTCGTGGCTCGCTGGAAATTATGGTCGAATTTCTCCATACCTGGACGAGCGAAGAAGATCAGCACGCGCTGCTGCTCGAAACTTACCTGATGCTCGGCGGCAGCGGCGATACCAAACGGCGCATGGCCTTACGTAAGGCAGTCGTCCGGCAAGGGTGGGCGACCAATATCGACAGCCACTTTCAGGCGATCGCGTACACCGCTATTCAGGAACTTGCCACCCAAACATTCTATTTGCGGGTAGCAGAAGTGGCCGAACACGAAGACCCTGGCCTTGCGCGTGCCTTGCGCCGAATCGCCAAAGACGAAACGCTGCACATGGCTTTCTATCGCGATGCGGTCAAGATGCACCTGGAAGCCGAGCCGAATTACGTGTATCCGTTGGCCGATGTGATCATGAAGTTTGAAATGCCGGGCAGCGGAATGCCGGATTATCTGGAACGCTCCGAGGTGATCGCGGAAGACGTGAACTACGGGCCGGAACAGTATTATACGCAGGTGCTCAATACACTGTGGAACTTCTGGGGCATCACCGAATTAGCGCCGACGTTGGCCGAAGCGCGCGAAGCACAACAGCGCGTAGTGCGCTACCATATGAAGTTAGGGCGCATTGCTGCACGCTTGACTGCGCGCCGTGAGAAGAAACAAGCTGATCATGAGAATGGCAATGGCAGCGGTATCACTCAATTGAGCGCTCGTTGACCTGACCTACCCATATTAACTTTCGATCGTGAGCGGGGGCGCTATGCTGAACCTTGATGATCCGCGTGCTGCCTTACGCCAGGCGTTCGGCTTGATCAAAGAAGGACGGGCGTCCGATGCGCTCGCCGTGCTGTCCCCCATTCTTGAAAAAGACCCCGATAATGCGGAGGCATGGTGGCTGTTAGCGCACGCTGCCGCCACTGCTGCTGATTCGGTGTTAGCCTGTCAGCAGGTGCTTTCGTTGCGACCGGGCTACGCACCTGCGCTGCAAATGCTCAGCGAGCAACAGTTGCAAACGGCGCGTGATTTGATCGATCAAAAGCAGCCGCGCGAAGCCTATGCCACCATTCAGGCGATCTTAGAACGCGAGCCGAACAATGCTGAAGCGTGGTGGCTGGCTGCGCTGACAGCATCCACCACCACCGAGTCGGCGGCGGCCTGCCAAAAAGTGTTAGCAATCGCGCCCGATCACGCGCTCGCGCAGCAAAAGCTGACCGCGCTTCAACAAACCCTCAGCCAATCCTTAAAAGTTAAGCAAAAACAAATTAAGCGCAGCAAACCTACTGGTAAACGGCGCATCGGCTGTGTATTGGCACTTGTTGGTCTGGCGGTGCTGGTGTTCGGCAGCACATTAGCCTTTATCAGCCTGACGGGTAACAACCTGGGCTTACCCATCGGCGCACAATTCAATACGCAGCAGGATTTAGGTCGGGTGGGACTCAAGCCGCTGATTAAGGTGGGTACGCTGGTGGTTGACTCGACCACTGATTTGTACTTCTCGTGTGGCGCAAACAGCCTCGTGTTGATCGTGGTGCGTTTCGTGACGACTAACAGCAGCCCTGGTAGAGCGGTCAGATTATATGATCCAACGCATCAGTTGCTCATGATCGGCGGGCCGGGCACGCAGCAGGATCACAATACCGCAACGCTCAGCACTCTGCTTACCGATGGCGGGCGCTATAACTTGCGATTGGTGGGCACAGCGGGCAGCGCACAAGGCGCATATGTGGCGCAAATCGTGATCGCTGATCCTGGCGCATTGTCGCCGCCACAATCCAACCAAACAAGTCCGGGGCAGTAGAAAATAAAACACTTCAATTTTTGTTAAGCATGAAATCAAAATAGATTTGGCAAACATTAGACGTTATCGTAGAGTCTGATTTGTTCAGCGTTTGTCAAGTAGCCCTTCAATATTTGACCACTGAATATATAAACTTTATGGCACTTAGAAAAAAGGAGTCTCGATGCCTGATCTATCACCCGCCCAGTACAGTCTCGTCTACAACGCTTTTTCGTTCGCGTTCGCCGCGATGTTGGCGGCCTTCATCTACTTCATCCTGGTACGTCAGCAGGTGACGCCTGAACTGCGCAACGCGCTCACCATGTCGTCGCTCGTCGTCGCGGTTGCGGGTTATCACTACTTCCGCATCTTCGAAAGCTGGCAAGCAGCCTACACACTGACAACAGATACCCTGAACAATGGCGCAGCCCTGTATCGACATGCTGTGACGAACCCGGCCTTCAACGATGCCTATCGCTATATCGATTGGCTGTTGACCGTGCCGTTGTTGGTAGCAGAGTTGGTAGCGGTGCTCGGTTTGGCGCGCGCCGTATCGATCAGCCTGACCGCGCGTTTGGCTTTTGCTGCGGTGTTGATGGTGCTGCTCGGCTATCCAGGTGAAATCGCATCGGATAACACTGCGCGCCTCATTTGGGGTGTGCTGTCCACAATCCCTTTCCTGTACATCATCTATACGTTGTTCACCGAGTTCAATTCGGCAGTCGCTCGGCAGCCGGAATCGGTACGCGGTTTGTTCAGCGCAGCGCGTTTGCTGCTGTTCGCCGTATGGGGCTTTTACCCGATCGTCTACTCATTGCATTACCTGAGCGGCTTCGGCAGCAGCGCCAACGTGATCATCGCCGTGCAAATCGGCTACTGCATCGCTGACGTGGTGGCTAAGGCGGGTTATGGCGTGCTGATCTATCAGATCGCGCGTGCCAAGAGCGTCGATCAACAGCCGGTCGGCGCAAAAGGTGCTGTACCTGCTGTCTAAATCAGGTTGCCCCACCAACCCATGGAATGTCTTAGTCCCTCCCCCTTTGGAGGGACTTTGATTCCTGTGAGCGTTTCGCCTCCCTTACAGACTTAAACATCAGAACACGCTTAGCACATTCGCGAAAAGCCCTGTACAATTTGCGGTCAAGTATTCATGTTCGCTAAGCTGGATTCATCTTATTTTATGGATAAACGAAACGTGTTGGCTCGGCTTGACGATCGCGCGCGGCTGATGTCGGCAGTGCTGGCCGCCACGAACTTTCCCGATAAATCGCAGGAGCGCCAGAAGCACGGTACGCATATGCACGCTCGCGATACGCGTAAGCTGGTGGCTGAATTTGCCAGTCACCCGGCGGTCAGCGCGTTGCAGGCACTACTGGATCGCAATACGCCGCTCACGTCGATTTACGGCTATGCGCTGCGTCTCGCGTGGCCGACACTCGAGATCGACGAGCCGCCGCGTTGGGTGCCACCCCATTGGAATGAGCACTTGAAGCATTTTTACGAGGCGACCCACATCGATAAGTGGTGGAAAGATGACGACGAAAGCTGGCAAGCACCCGTGCGTCACCTGAACGAGATTTTTGATAAAGTCGATTTTTACGGGTTTTTGGAGCCTTTTTTTGGTACGCTGCCGGAGACGCTTGTATTTATTCCAAACGTCAGCTTTCCCACTGATGCGAATGTGCGCGTGCGGATCGGCGCGGAACTGTGTTTGCTGATGCCACCGCGTAAAGCGTGGGGCGACAGTGCGCCGTGGCCTTACGATAATGATCCGGCGTTTGTGTATCAGGAAGCGCTCAAAGCCTATGAAGAACTGCTGCTGAGCGGCTATTTCCACCAAATCCCGGACGTGATCGCGACACTCAGCGAACGACCGCTGCCCGTCGATGAAAAGTTCAGCAAGATGCATCCAGCGTGGATCGATCAGTTGACGGGCTTGTTCACGTCCGCCACGGTTGCGCTTTTCCTTGAGGAAGTGATCGACGCGCGCGAAGCCAAAGCATTCATCCAGATTCAGCAAAAGATGGAAGGACTCACCATCTTGCCCGGCGTGACAATGCTGCTCAGACGCTATCTGGACGATCAAAAGACAGGCAAGTACGCGAATTTCTCCGAATATTTGCCCACGTTTGTCAAGCATCTGCGATTGGTCAAGATGTAACATGGGATTGCAATTTTTCACGCCGCAATTTTTCGACGGACTCGTTTTAGTCATGACCGCCATTGGATTAGTGTTTGCCGCACGCCGCATCATCTACGATTTCAGGCGTGGGCTGCGCTATCTCGATCCGCCCACTAAACCACACCCCCCTCAGGAGACGCAGCCGTGATCGACATCAGCCTTATTCGTGAGAAGCCGGAATGGGTCAAGCAGCAGTTACGCGCGTTGCAAGAAGAGTCGGCCATTCCGCGCATTGATCGCATTCTTGAATTGGATAAACAGCGCCGTGCCGTGCTCGGTGAGTCCGAAACGTTGCAAGCCGAACGGAATAAGCTCAACAAAGCGATGGGGCGTTTTCGTGGCAGCAAAAACCTTGCGCCTGCGATCATCATGCAAACCGCCGCCAGCGTGATTACGGCAATCGCGGCGAAAGATTACGAGCGCGCACTGAGTTTGCTCAACGCCCCAACGGGCGATGCGACGAACGATTCTCACAGCGCTTATGGCAGTGTAGACGATGCGCTGGCTGCGCTTGGCGATGCGCTGCGTGCGATGGGCGATCAGGTCGAGCAAGCCACCCGTGACGCCGATACGATGCAGGATGAGCTGCATGACAATATGCTGTGGATTCCGAACATGCCGCATCCGAGCGTCAAAGTCGGCAAGGATGATTCCGAAAACATCATCTATCCGCACGAGGGCACAATTCGCCAGTTCGATTTTACGCCGAAACCGCACTGGGAAATCGGTCCGGCGCTGGACATTATCGACTTCGATCGGGGCGTGCGCTTATCGGGCAGCCGCTTTTATGTGCTCAAAGGGATGGGCGCGCGGCTGCAACGGGCGCTGATCAGCTTCTATCTGGATACGCATACGCAGCACGGCTATACCGAAGTATATACGCCGTTCATCGTCAAAGAGGAAGCGCTGATCGGTTCGGCGCAATTCCCGAAGTTCCGCGATGTGGTGTACAACGATCCTGAGGCGGCACTCTATTTGCTTCCCACCGCCGAAGTGTCGATCTGCAATCTGCATCGCGATGAAGTGCTGGAAGCCGATCAACTTCCGCTGTATTATGTGGCAAATACGCCCTGTTGGCGGCAGGAACGTACCAGTGCAGGCCGTGACGTGCGCGGGATCAAGCGAGTGCATCAATTTCAAAAAGTCGAGATGTTCAAGTTCACGACACCTGAAACAAGTTACGCAGAATTGGACGCTCTGATCGAAGATGCGGCGAATGTCTGTCGTGCGCTGCAAATCCCATTCCGGCGGATTGAGCAGGTGACTGGCGATCTCGGCTTTGCAGCGGCCAAAAAGTTCGATTTGGAGATGTGGGCGCCCGGCTGCGACGAATGGCTTGAAGTGAGTTCGTGCAGCAATTGCGAGAGCTTTCAGGCTCGGCGCGCAGCGATCCGCTACCGTCCAGCGGTCGGCGCACGGCCAGAATTTGTGCATACGCTGAACGGATCGGGCTTAGCTTTACCACGCACGATCATCGCGATCATTGAAAATTATCAGCAAGCCGACGGCAGCGTGATCATTCCCGAAGTGCTGCGCCCGTATATGGGCGGACTGGAAGCGATCCGCGCGAAAGCGTAGCGAACCGGCTTAGCCGAGCCGCTGAAACACATCGCGTACCGGCAAATTGAAACCCGGTAACACGTCGCCACCGTTCAGCACATCATCGATCGTCAGGATCGCAACTTGCGTGGCTGAAGTGTACACATGCACTGTGCGTGATTTTGGGTATACCCCCCATACCAGGCGTGTTCCGTGCGCAAAATACAGCACTACCTTATCGTAAATCTCGATCGCCGTATCGCCGAGGGAGCGGATTTCGATCGCCAGATCAGGCGCAAACGGGATGTACTTACCCGATAATTGTGTCAGCCGCCCTTTCGCAATGAAGCCAACATCCGGCGCAAGCACGGTGTCATCGCTCAGTTGATAGCCGCCAATCTCCCCCGTGACATCACCCAGATCACGCGGCAACACGAACGCCATCAGATAGTAAATGAAGAACGACGCCAAAATTGTATGGATATCCCCGGTGGGCGACACTATAATCAGCTCTCCATTGATCAGTTCGTAGCGATGTTCAGCCGCCGTGCTTGATAGCTGCCATAACTCATCGGCGGTGTATAGCTTTGCTTGTGTTGTCATTGTGTACCTAATTCACAGTTCGATCGTTTGTTTCGCTGTCCAACGCCTCGATAAATTCGCGTGTGTCACTGTAGAAGTCGTGGTGGCACTCGTCACGCATCCAATCGGGCAGCTTGCCGAGCGTGCGCAAATCGCGGACGAATGCTGCACGACACCTGCCACAAGGTCCACTTTCGTACATATTCAACAGCGATCTTTCCGCTTCATCGGATGGATGCACTTCGAATAGCTGCTCTATGGTCAATCCCAGACCGTGACATTCATATGCATCTTGATAGACGCGCTCAATCAGCGTTTCCAGAAACGCCCAATCACCGGCTTGATAGTTGTTCATCACCACTAAATCAACCATGCGCCCTATTCTGTAATTTTGCGCGATGTTATCCAATGCAAATTGTCTCACGGCAGGGTGCGACACTTTTTTTAAGACAGTAATTGTCCGATTCCAGATGCGCTCATTGTCATGCTCCGTCAATGGAAAAAGCAGCGTCGGCTCAAGTGGAAATGGGGTGTACAAAAATATCCGCAAGTATTTTTCTAAACGTTTTGGGTCAGACTCACTCAGCAGGTCATGTGCAGCAATGGTCAGTTCTTCAAGGCTAGCTGATTTGCTCCACTGAACAGCCTCTCCATTTACAGATTTACCTTGCTCGATCAGTGCTTTGAGTTCTGCATAAGTGAGCGTCGGCACTGGCGGATGATAAATATTGTCACTTTTTTGTTGTGCCGCAATCAGTTCAGCAAAAGCGTGCGTAGTGGGTTCTGCGAACATTTTCGCAAATGTGACGTTGGCCGCTTCTTCACCGATTTGCTCTTTAAGCTGATTAAATCCTCGGCGCGCCACGTACCAATCTTCCTCAGCGGCCAATTCCGCACCGACTCGTGCCGCCACGAACTTCAATCCGTCAACGTTATCCAATTGCACGATCTCGTAGATTCCAGCGTATTCTTCTAAGGCGGGTTGCGCGGAAAATTTGTCGTACATGGCCTGCCGTGCTTCCGCATCACCCTCAGCAGCAAACAGCCCGGTCAGACGATAGCGCTGTGGCACGTCATAATGATCATCTTCGGCCAGTGCCGCCAACCCCGCCAGGATACGATCGCGGTAAAAGGCTACATCGGGCGTGCTGTTGATCAGCTCGAACATGTACGCCCCGCGTGTGCCTTCAAGCTGTGGATCATACGATTGACAGTGCAAACACGCGTTCAGGATCAGGTCGCGGAAAGGCGTCATATCATGTTCGCGAGCGTAGAGCACCGCACGACCTAACCCAAGTTCAAGCATTTTCGCAAAATCAATAGTACGCATTCATTTCCCTCAAACAGTTGAGCAGTGCGCAATACTGTACCGTGCAAATCGACTCGGTGGTATTCTAAGCGCGGATGCTGCGCACTTGTCGCAGTGCTTAATGAAAAGGCCGATCGATCCAATGAATGCCCCTGCACTGTCGGCAAAACAAATCGTGCGCTCGGTCGTGATCGCGCTGGTCGTTGGCGGGTCGCTCGGCATTGCGGCGCTTAGCTGGATCACGGCGCGCCGACTGCCTCAATTTACAGCGCCTGAATCAGTATCGGCGGCGCTCGGCACAGCGGATCATTGGCAGCGTATACGCAATATCGGCAGCTTGATCGATGCACAGGCGATTGATGATAACAGCGTGTGGGCAGTCTTTGAAGGTGGCGTGATTGCGCGTCTGGATAACAATAGCTGGACGCAAATGCCCGATCAGGTTACAGGCGATGCGTTGACCGCCTTATCCGGCGCACGCTTGCTGGTGACGGGTGGCACGCGCATGGTTTGGCTCACCGCCGATCGTGGTGCGAACTGGCAGCCGATCGATTTGGGCGCATCTTTCGATCCGTCCGGCAGTACAACTAACAGTGCGACCAACACCAGCAAGCCGTCTTTGTGGCCGTTGATTGGGCAAGACGGCACGATCTGGCTCATATCGGATACGGCAATCGCGGTTACTGCTCAACAGTCGCTCACGGCGCAATCACGCGCCAACTGGAAAACGATCGACGCGCCGCCCGGACTCGTGTTCGTTCAATCCGAAAGCAGTTTGGCAGCCCATGACGGTTCATTGTGGATCACGCTTAACCCGACCGGCAAGAATACTGCCAATGCGCTTTCTACCCTGTGGCACTACACATTCGCTAACGGCTGGCAAACTACCGCGTTGATCCCACGCACGGGCGTTCGTTTTTTGGAAGACGCGAAAGGTGGCATATGGATCGCGCTGGCCGATGGTGGTGCGGCGCATTTCGATGGGGTGAGCTGGCACAGCTTCACGGCGAACAGCATTGGCGATCAATTTGCCGCACCTGATCGGGGATTAGAAGCGGGCGTGATCGATGCGGATAATAACGTGTGGTGGTCGGATAGTGACGGCAGCTTGCATCGCTACGACGGCCAAAATTGGATCATGTACGCCGTTTCTGACAGTGCATTTGCTTTCATGAATGCGGACAGCGTGCCGGTATTGGATAGCAGCGGCCATGTGTGGGTAAGCGGTGACTATCTGGCACAGTTCGCAAATGGCGGCTGGCGGCGGATCGATCCGGTACACAGCGCAGTATTCGATACGATGCACAAAACCTTTGTCGCGTCCGCCCGTTCGTTGGCGCGTGATGGATCATTGTGGTTCAGCGTGAGCAGCGCGGGCGTGGTTCGTTATGATGGAGTCCATTGGACATGGTTCGGCCCTGAAAACGGCACGCTGCCGATTTTGCCCAATTCTGGCGTACATGACGCCTATATTCCGCTCACCAGCACACGCAATGGAGGTATGCTGCTCTATCACGCGATCGAGCACGCCACTTACCGCTATACGCCTTGAGCGAGTAATTCTGCTAACGCTTTTCAGCGATGCGTAATTGAGCACTGCGGCTGCGCGGGTTAGCGGCGATCTCGTCGTCGCTGGCGCTGAGCGGCTTTCGCGTGATCAGGTCGATCCGCGCGACGTGCCCGCAGGTACAAATCGGCTGACGCGGCGGGCACAGGCAATCCGTTGACTCGCGCTTGAAATATTGCTTCACGATCCGATCTTCCAGGCTGTGAAAGCTGATCACCGCCAAACGCCCACCCGTTGCCAGCAAATCAAGCGCGATCGGCAAAGTACGCTCAACTGCGCCAAGTTCATCGTTGACGGCGATCCGCAATGCTTGAAAGCTGCGCGTGGCCGGGTGAATGCGCGTTTTATGCGATCCGTGCGGCGCATGGGGTACGGCTTTGGCGATCACGTCGGCAAGCTGCGTAGTAGTGCTCAGCGGACGGGCAGCGACGATCGCGCGGGCAATACGGCGGCTGTCCGTTTCTTCGCCATAGTTGAACAAAATATCCGCTAGTTCCGTTTCTTCGTAGGTGTTGACCATATCGGCGGCGGTCGGATCGTCCGAATCGGCATCGAAACGCATATCGAGCGGTCCGTCCGTGCGAAAGGCAAAGCCGCGATCCGCCTGATCGATCTGCATCGACGAAATACCCAGATCAAGCAGGATGCCGTCAACTTGCGCAAAGCCGAGCGACGGCGCAAGGCTGCCCATTTGTTCATGGCTGGCATGGATCAACGTCGCTCGCTCGCCATATGGGGTTAGCCGTTCGCGTGCCAGGGTGAGCGCCTGTGCATCACGATCGAAGCCGAGCACGCGCGCCGAAGGATTCGCTGCCAGAATTGCTGCCGTATGGCCGCCCGCGCCGAGCGTCCCATCGATAAACAGACTATCTGGGCGTGCCCCGACGTTTAAGCCGTCCAGCACCGCCGCGAGCAATACTGGCACATGCGCAGCTGTATTTATAGTCATTGACCGTTGATCCTTTCATTGTCGCTGCTTTTGTTGCTAAAGCTCATCGCGAACCCTGAACTACCAGTGTTCAAACAGAAGGCAGACCGCCGTTTGCTTCTGTTTGAGCGCTATAGCGCTCCATGATCCGCTGTGGATTAGTGAATGGCGTAAACCCGAACTGTGCGTAAAGCGTATGTGCATCCCTCGTGATCAGCATAAAACGACGCAAATCTTGCAATTCGGGCATTTCTAAAATGCACCGCATCAGCCATTTGGAGAGGCCGCGTCCCCGGTACGTTTCCACAATGAATACGTCGGCCAGGTACGCGAAAGTGGCCTGGTCGGTGATCACCCGTGCGAAGCCGATTTGCGCCGTACCCTCATACATGCCAAAGCACATCGAATTGTCAATCGAGCGCTGAACGACCGTAAGCGGTCTACCCTTTGCCCAATAAGCATGGTTGCTCAGGAACTCGTGGATTAGCGCAACATTCAGGCGCGTTTTATCCGTGTTGATCGTCAGGTTGTTTTGCGTAAATTCGATGACATTCATAATTGCATTCCTTACAGCCGTTTATCAGCACAGGTAAATATACGCAGATCAATAGGTGAGTGCAAAAATCAGGACAGCATAGGCGCTTTGCAACCGTGCCGGATCGCGGGTAAAGTCTGTGCTTGAACCACGTACTACAAAGAAAGACTCCCATGACCGATTTTTCAGTAGCAGAACTTAAGCAGTTAGCCGCACAGGAAACTGGCCCGTGCATATCGATCTATATGCCGATCGACCCTACCAATGTTCGACCGCAGCAAGAAACCGATCGCCTCAATCATTTCCTGAAGCAAGCTGAGGCGCAGCTTATGGAAACCGGGATGCGCCGCCCGGAGGCTGAAGCATTTTTGGCACCTGCTCACCAGCTGGTCAGCAATACCGATTTTTGGCGGCAGCCCCGGCAAGGCATTGTCCTGTTTCTAGCGCCTGATTTCTTTCGCTATTTCGATGATAACAGCATGGCGATCGAATTCAGCGAGATGCTCAGCGTTGGTGATCGCTTTCAGATCAAGCCGCTGCTGCCGCTGTTGACAGGCAACGGACAGTTTTACATTCTGGCGCTCAAGCAGAAGCATATCGGGCTTTTGTTCGGCACGCGCGATACTATCCGGTCGATCCAACTGGAAAGCGCACCGCATGATATTCATGAAGCACTCGGTGAAGAAATATCCGATACGGTGAAGCAAGGTCGCCCGACGGATCCCGATGATCAACATGAGAAGTTTGGCGCATATGATCCGAGTCATGAGGAGAAAGAGCGTATTCTGCGCTATTTCCGCGTGGTAGATGCCGTTGTTCATAAGTATCTGGCAGGTGGTCAAACCCCGATGCTGTTGGCGGGCATGGAGTATCAACACTCGATCTACCGTCAGGCCAACACCTACCCGCATTTGTTGGATCAATCGATCAACAAAAACGTGGAGCACATCCCCGCCGAAGAACTGCATGATCTGGCCTGGCCGATCGTTGAGCCGCTGTTTGACCAAGCGCGCGAACATGCCCTGGATCGGTTTCATCAGAATGTGCAAGGGGGACGCACGGCTAATACGCTGGTGGACGTTTTGGAGGCGGCACACTTCGCGCGCGTGGACACGCTGTTCGTAGCGGAAGGCGTTCAGCACTTCGGCAAGTTCGACCCGACCACGATGGAACTTCAGGAGTCGGACGATCAAGCCGCTGGCAACGTCGATCTGATCGATGAAGCGGCGGCGCACACGATCCTCAACGGTGGTACGGTATACGTGCTGCCGACCGACCCGCCGCCCGATTTGCCAGCGCTTCCGGTAGCACTCCTGCGCTATTGATCGTGTGAAGCAAAGCGGTATAGCGTGAATCACGGCAGCCCAACTTTATCGGTAGGGCTGCCTTTTTTTGGTGGTTTTGATAATCGGTCAGACCATTGTGGAACCGCTTAAGCGGTAGTTTTTGGCGTCATCCGCGTATCGATATAATGAACCGCTTCACCAACGGTGGTGATCTTCTGGGCGTCTTCGTCCGAAATTTCGCCGCTGAATTCTTCTTCGATCGCCATGATCAATTCGACCAGATCGAGCGAGTCGGCTTCCAGGTCTTCGCGAAAGCGGGCAGTGGTGGTCACACGGCTCGGATCGACGCCGAGTAATTCGACGATAATATCACGGACGCGTTCTTCAGTTGATGCCATTTTGGCTTTATCCTCCGGGGTGAATATGCAAAAATAAACGACGGGTAACTATATCTCATATGGCGAACGGCGTAAACCCGCAGTGGCTGCCCCGTCTTCACCTGAATTTGAGGTTGAGCCTGGTTTGACACGACCCGATGCGGTGGGTAGGATTACGCCACTATCATAAAGGAACACGCACTTATGTCACAAGTTACGGATGCGCAGCCAACCGAGCGCCGTAAAGCCGATCATATTCGCATTAATCTTGAACAGGATGTTCAGTTTCCGCGCCTGACGACTGGCTTGGAGCATTACCGCTTTATGCATCAGGCGCTGCCCGAACTTGATCTGGCGCACATTGATTTGCAGGTTGAATTGCTCGGCAAACGCTTGAAAGCGCCGCTGTTGATCTCCTCCATGACGGGCGGCACTGCGCAAGCGGAAAAGATCAATCGGCGGTTGGCCGAAGTCGCACAGGCCAGCGGAATCGCGATGGGGCTTGGCTCCATGCGCGCCGCCGTCGAAGATCGCGCGCTGCTCGGCAGTTACGCGATACGCAGCGTCGCGCCGGACGTTTTATTGTTCGCAAACCTGGGCGTAGTGCAATTCAACTACGGCTACGGGATCGATCAATGCCGTAAAGCGGTCGATATGGTGCACGCCGATGCGCTCATCTTGCACTTCAACGCCTTGCAAGAGGCGGTGCAACCGGAAGGTGACGGCAACTTCAGCGGACTGCTCAGCAAGATTGAGGCCATTTGCAAAGTGTTGGAAGTGCCCGTGATCGCCAAAGAAGTGGGATGGGGATTCAGTACGCCGACTGTTCATGCGCTGGCAAATGCCGGAGTCAGCGCGATCGATGTGGCAGGTGCAGGCGGCACCTCGTGGAGCGAAGTGGAATATCACCGTGCGCCCACCGCTTTTCATGCACGAGTCGCCCGCAGTTTTGCGGATTGGGGGATCCCGACTGCTGATGCGATCGGCTATGCGCGTGACGGTGCTCCACAACTGCCGATCATCGCCAGCGGCGGCCTCCGCGACGGGATCGACGTGGCGAAGTGCATTGCGTTAGGGGCAACCGTAGGCGGATTGGCAAGCCCGTTTCTCAAAGCTGCCGATGAATCGCTTGAGGCCGTTGAATCGCTGGTAGCCGAACTGACTACGCAGCTGCGGGTTGCTATGTTTTGCAGCGGCGTTGGCACAATCGAAGCCCTGCGCAATGTGCCGCTGCTGCGCGTTTAGCATGAGAAAAGCCCTCACCCCGGCTTTTCTCCTTTGAGAGAGCGATTTAGGGTGAGGGGTGCTTGCTCCCTTAAAACGAGCCGTCGAGCTGACCCGCTGCCAGCCCTTCGGGAAGTGGCTCAGGCCGTTTAACGGTAGTTGTCGGCGTGACGTGCTGGCGGCTGCGCGATGATTCCTCAAAGGACTGCATGACATCCAGCACATGCAGCGCCAATTCGCCGCTGGCACGCTGCGGACGATTATTGCGAATCGCGTAGGCCATATCTGCTACGCCGATTCCACGCCCAACGTCGGCGCTGTGAGTGAGCGGCACATCGTTCCACTCGCGTTTGGTGCGATCCCAAAGCTGCACCGGCCCGCCAAAGGTATTCGGATCAGGCAGCCGCAAAGTGCCTTCTTCGCCATAAATTTCGATGTGCGAGCGATCCGACCAAACATCGAATGAAGTTACCAGCGTGCCGACGACACCGCTCTCAAAGGCCAGCACGCCCGGTAAGTGCGTCGGCGTATCGACGGTGATCCGTTGACCATTCCGCGCTTCCGACGTGATCAGCCGTTCTGCGAAGGAAACCGCCGTGATGCTGGTCACCGCCGTGATGGGACCCAGCAGGTTGATGAGCGCCGTCAGATAATACGGCCCCATATCGAACATTGGACCAGCGCCCACTTTATAGAAAAATTCAGGGTTCGGGTGCCAGCTTTCCGGGCCGTGGCTGAGCATAGCGGCACTAAAGGCAATCGGGCGGCCAATTGCACCAGAGTCGATCAACTTACGACAGGTTTGCAGGCCACCACCTAAAAACGTGTCAGGCGCGCAACCAACCCGTACCTGTTTGGCACGCGCCGCCGCCAACAGTTGACGGCCATCTTCGCGGTTGAGCGCCAATGGCTTTTCACTGTGAACGTGCTTACCAGCGGCGATCGCGGCCTGGCTGACGGCGGCGTGCGATTGCGGCGGCGTCAGGTTGATCACAATATCGATCGTCGGATCGGCCAGCAGTTCGTCAACGCCTGACGCTTTCTGGATTGTCCACTCCTGTGCGGCAGTATGAGCGCGGCTCTCGTCCATATCGGCGCACGCGATCAGGTTCAAAATGTCGAAACTACGGCAACCTTTGACGTAAGCCGGGAAAATATTGCCCGTGCCGATGATGCCGACGTTCACCTTACCGCTATTTACCTTGCTGGCATTCATTTTATCGGCCATGACCCAACTCTTTATTTACCAGATACTGATAGCTTTTTTCAACGGCTTCCAACATATCGGTCGCACATTGGTCAAGTTCAACGATCAGCCACTGCGCATTGCCGCCGCTCGCGTTGACGATCGCCGGAATATCAAGCGCGCCTTCGCCAAGTGCTACCATCGGCTGACCAGGCACTGCTGACCCTCCCGGACCATCCTTCATGTGCAGCAGCGGCGCGCGCGTACCAAAGTCCTTGACCACGGCTGCCGGGTCTTTGCCGCCTGCTTTGATCCAGTACGTATCCAGTTCAAAAATCACGGCTGGATCAAGATGCTGGCGCATGATCTCCAAACCGAAGCTGTCACCAAGCGGCGCTGGCTCAAACCAGTGATTGTGATAGCCGATAGTCAGGCCGTACTGCTGTGCAACCGTGCTCGCTTCGTTGAGCCGCTCACAGCTTTGCTTGATCAGATCAACTGACGCAAATTGTTCTGGTGGCAGCCAGGGCAGCACGATATATGAAGTGCCGAGCGCTTGCGCCGTCTCGATTACTTCGTTGCGCGCGTCACTGAGCGGCAATGCGCTGTGCATACTGCACACTTTCAAGCCCAACGTACTGAATAATTTGGTCGCATCGCTCGGCGTTCCACCAAATACACCCGCCGTCTCGACGCCTGCATACCCCATCGCGGCTATTTTGTGAATAGTTCCGCCGAAATCTTGCTGCAAAGCGTCACGCACGCTGTACAGTTGAACAGCGATTGGTGCTGTTGTTGCTGACATAAAAATTCCTCTTCAAACCAAGTGCAAGTAAATTCAAAGCACAGCTACCCATTATAGCCGCTCATTAAAATCTAATCGGATTTTCATCCAATCTATGGGCTCCATATCTAGAATGAGCGGCGTTAAAGCTCTACCAAATGGCAAACTTTATGTTTTGCCAGATAAGAAATATCAAAGGACATGCTGTTTATGGAACGTCAACGTGCTCAGTTCGTCGGTTTCGTCGCGTTAATTGCTGTCGCTGTGAGCGGCGTCAATCTGTTCAGCCCGGCGGTGTCGGCATCCGCTGCATCGGTGGTGGCGCAAAGCAATCTGTACAAGTCGTGCGTCAACTATAAACTCACAGCGCCGCTGGATTCGCAGGCAACCGTGAGCGCGACCGAAGTAACCACACTGGCTGGCCCAACGCAAGCGGCAACGATGAGCGCCACGACACAGGCAGGCGCAAGCAGCGGTGACAATATTGCTTTCATGAGCATTGTTGGGGCAGACTCGGAAGCCTGCTACGTAGCGTCCGAAACTTTCCTGCAAAACAACATGATGCAATTGCCAGCCGGTTTTAATGGTGCTGTCGGCGTTACCAAAACCATCAGCGGTGATATCGCGCTTGATCGCACCAATGTTGCCAACAGCCAAATTGGTGACATCACGATTAACATCAGTGAGTTCAAGTCCGATAATGATCGGCGCGACGGTTTCATTCGGCAGCGCTTCCTGGAGTCGAACAAGTATCCGTTTGCGACCTTGACGAACAGCACGGCGATCGGCCTTCCATCTGGTGCTTATCAGGATGGGCAACTGCTGAAGTTCCAGATCAAGGGCACGTTGACCGTTCATAACACCAAACGTGATACGGTGTTCGATGCAACTGGCTTCATCAAGGATGGTTCGCTGGTCGTAACGGCGATCACGACCTTGAAAATGAGCGAGATGGGTGTGACCGTGCCGGATATTGGCGGCCTGTTGAAAGTCGATGATTCGATGGACATCGTCGTCAACATTGTGGCACGTGAAGGGCAAGCTAGCGCGACCGCAGCAGCAACCGCAGCCAAATAAAGCAGCGTTCTAATGCTTATTGTCCGACCATTCCGTATCGGTGAATGGTCGGATTTTTGTATATACTCGACTGATGCCTGAAATTGGAGTTGGAAAAATGAGCAGATGCCGCTTAATTCTTGCCGCCGTGATCGTGGTTGCCGTACTTGCGCTAGGTGTTTTTGTGGTTGTTGGCATCCCGCTTATCCGAGAGACTGAAACACAGCCCATTGTAGGTTTACCGACAGCAAATGCAGCGAGCACTGCGGTTAGCAACGGCAATGATGTATTCCGCACACGTTACACACAAACGGCGCTTGCCAAACAACAGCCTGCTGCGAGCGTTTCACAAACGCCAATCGCATCCGCTCAATAACTATCGACTTGTTGCATCACCGTTTTGTGATTAGTCGCGATATCAGTGCAAACCTTGACAATCACAGCGCCAGATTCAGGTTACAATGATCTTAAACCAATTTCAAACGATAAATGGCAACTCATGATAGACGCTGTGGCAGATGTGGTGACCGATCGCAACGATAACTCGCCCATTTATAAGATTGTGATCGCTGGCGAAGGCAACGTCGGCAAGACGAGCACGATTCGCCAGTTTTGCGAAGGCAAATTTAATCAGTCACGTATCGCTACCATGGGCGTTGATTTTCAAGTCAAGCGCGTGACGCTCTCCGGCAAAGCAGTACGTTTGTCAATCTGGGATATTGCCGGACAGGAACAGTTCCTTATTTTTCGAGATATGTTTTATGGCGGTGCGCACGCGGTGGCGCTGGTATACGATGTAACTGCGCCCGCCACCTTTTTCGCGCTGAGCCGCTGGCGAGATGAGATTCAGGCGGTCATGCCGGGAGTGCCAATCGCGATCGTCGGCAATAAGCTGGATTTATATCAGGCGGTGCCCGCCGACGATGTGCGCGCCTGGGCAAAAGAGCAGTCAATGCCGTTCCTACAAACGAGCGCGGCTACTGGCGATCATATTAAAGATTTTTTCATTGGCCTGGGTTATATGGCACTGTTCGAGCAGCGTCGCCGTAATCTGGCAATGGCTCGCTAAAGCTTAACCCGGTCAACATTAAAGTTCAACAGCGGGCAAGCACCGCTGCCGTGACCTGATCGGTACTCGCTTCGCCGCCCAGGTCACGCGGCAAAATTCCATCGCGCAAAGATTGCTGCACTGCCTGTGTCACACGCGCCGCCTGATCGGGTAAGCCAGCGTCGTTCAGCAGCATGGCCGCGCTCAGGATTGCGCCGAGCGGATTTGCAATGCCACGTCCGGCAATATCCGGCGCTGAACCGTGTACCGGCTCGTAATAGGCCACCGTGCCCGCGCCGACATTCGCGGATGGCGCAACGCCCAACCCACCGATCAAGCCCGCCGCTTCATCCGATAGAATATCGCCAAAGAGATTGGTCGTCACGATCACATCGAAACGCGCCGGGTCTTTGACCAGCCACATCGCGCACGCATCGATCAGCAGCTCATTAACCACCACGCCCGGAAACTCCGCCGCGATCCGTAAGCACGCATCGCGAAACAAACCGTCCGTCTCTTTGAGCACATTCGCCTTATGCACGATGGTGACCTGTTTGCGCCGCCGCATGGCATGTTCAAAAGCCACTCGCGCGATCCGTTCGGACGCACGCACGGTGATCACGCGCTCGGCAATGGCGGTATCGCCTTCGCGCCGTTCGCGCCCGGAGTACATGCCTTCGGTGTTTTCGCGCACGATCAGCAGATCGACGCCTTCACGCCCGCCCGCTACCACGATCGGCAGCGACAGGGTGGGGCGCAAATTGGCGTACAGATCAAAGCGCTTGCGCATGGTCAGCACCGGACTCGCATAACCCGCGACTTTGGTAGAGGGCGAAGACGTTGCGCCGAACAATGCCCAATGGGCCGCCTCGATCGCTTGAATCGTGACAGCGGGCAGTGCGTCGCCATACTTTTGAAAGCAATCCCAACCCGCTTCCGCGTGCGTGAACGCAATATCCGCCTTCAACGCTTCCAACACGCGCGCCGCCGCCGGAATCACTTCCTGACCAATGCCGTCGCCGGGGATCAAACAAATGGTGAGCGTCATGCTTGCTCCTGTTCAGCAGCCAGCCGTTCAGCAGCCAGCTTTTTTTGCAGCATTGGGATCAAGCCACCCGCTTCCAGAATTGCTTTGAGCGATGGTGACAACGGTGGAAAGTCGAACGTACCCGCCGCGCAAAGCACTTGATAATTATCAGCATCGACGGTCACACTTTCGCCGTCTTGAATCGCTTCAACAGCTAACGGACTCACGACGGGCAGCAAGCCACCGTTGACCGCGTTGCGAAAATAAATACGCGCCACACTGCTCGCGATCAAGACTTTGATGCCCGCTGCCACTAACGCTGTGACCGCCTGTTCGCGCGACGATCCGCAGCCCCAATTGCGGCCAGCCACCACAATGTCACCGGGCCGCACGCCGCTTGCAAAACGCGGATCGAGGTCTTCCAGCGCGTGCTTCGCCATATCCGCCGGGTTCGTCAGCGTATAGGTGTATTTGCCCGGAAAAAGTACGTCGGTGTTGACATTATCGCCATATTTCCAAACTTTGCCGTGATAACGCATGGTGTTCGCCTTGCCAATAATCTTGATCTATGTGGAATCTGTGGAATCTAAAAGCGTACAACTGTACACAACGCTTTCGGTTTTCGCAATTCTTCGTCAAAAGAGGTACACTCTGCGCTTGAAAATCGATGCGCCCAACGGGTTGAAGTAGGGTTGAAGTAAGCGCAACCGTGCATCCGTCGGGTTTATGGCGAAAGTTTATTTCTATGGCTATGGATATTGGTACGATAAGACCCGTAACGATCGGTGACGAGATGCGCGGCAGCTACCTCGATTACGCTATGAGCGTGATTGTGGCGCGTGCGCTGCCCGATGCGCGCGACGGTTTGAAGCCTGTGCATCGGCGGATTTTGTACACTATGCAGGACATGGGCTTGCGCGCGACCGGATCGTTCAAAAAGAGCGCGCGTATTGTCGGTGACGTGCTCGGCAAATATCACCCGCACGGCGACTCGGCGGTGTATGAAGCGATGGCGCGTATGGCGCAAAGTTTCAGTATGCGCTATCCGCTGGTAGATGGTCAGGGAAACTTCGGCAGTATCGATGGCGATAGTCCAGCGGCCATGCGGTACACCGAAGCGCGTCTGACCCGCATTTCAGAAGAACTGCTGACTGACCTCACGGCTAACACGGTTGATTTTACCGATAACTACGACGGCACACTGCAAGAGCCGATCGTGCTGCCTGCCGGATTGCCCAATATGCTGCTCAACGGCACCAGCGGGATCGCGGTCGGCATGGCAACCAATATTCCGCCGCACAATCTGCGCGAGCTGACCGCTGCCATTACCTATATCATCGATCACTATGATCAGTTCGACGATGTCAGCGTAGACGACCTGATGCAGTTCGTCACCGCGCCGGACTTTCCGACGGGCGCGATCATTATCGGCGGCGAAGAACTGCGCGAGATGTACGCCACCGGACGCGGCCACCTGACCGTTCGCGCGCGTGCCGACATTGAAGAAATGAAGAACGATCGCTACCGGATCGTGTTCACCGAAATCCCCTATCAGACCAACAAAGTGTCGATCATTGAACGGTTGGCGCAGTTAGTCCGTGAAGGTCGCCTTGATCAGATCAGCGACCTGCGCGACGAGTCCGACCGCAACGGCATGGGTATTGTGGTTGAACTGAAACGCAACGCGCAGCCGCAAAAAGTGCTCAACCAGATTTACAAATATACGCAGTTGCAGACCACTTTCAACGTGCAGATTCTGGCGTTAGTCGATGGCGAACCACGCACGCTCAATTTGAAGCGTTCGCTGCAAATCTGGATCGAACATCGCCGCGAAGTGATCACGCGCCGCTCGCTGTATGAGTTGGCACACGCTCGCGCACGCGCCCATATTCTGGAAGGCTACTTGAAAGCGCTCGGCAACCTTGACGCGATCATTGCGACCATTCGCGCCGCACAGGATACCGAGGATGCGCGCGGACAGTTGATCGCGCGTTTCGAGCTGAGCGAAGCGCAAGCGCAGGCTATTCTGGATTTGCAGCTGCGCCGGATTGCATCGTTGGAACGTCAGAAGATCAACGAAGAATACGATACGATCGTTGCGCGTATTGCTTATCTGGTCGATCTGCTGGAGAGCGCGCCCAAAATCCTGGACGTGATCAAGCGCGATTTGAACGAGCTGACCGACAAGTACGGCGACGAACGGCGTACCACGATCGATTATCACAGCGGCATCAGCTTCCAGGAATCGGACTTTGTGCGCGATGAAGAAGTGCTGATCTCGCTCACACAGCGCGGTTATATCAAGCGCTCGCCTGCTGCGCTTTACCATTCGCAAATTCGCGGCGGTAAGGGTGTGATGGGCATGACCACCCGTGAAGAAGATGTAGTCGATCATATGTTCAGCGCCAACTCGTTGGAGCATGTGCTGTTCTTCAGCAATAAGGGCAAAGTGTACGCCGAACGCTCCTATCAGGTGCCGGAAGCCGATCGCAATGGTAAGGGTACGCTGGTCAACAACGTGCTGGCGCTTGAGCCTGACGAAAAAATCACGGCGATCGCGCACGTCGAGAATTTCGACAGCGGCTTTTTCGTGTTGTGTACACGGCGTGGGTATATCAAGCGCGTGCGCATTGCGGACTTTTCATCGGTACGCAACAACGGCTTGATTGCGATTAGTCTGGATGATAAAGATCAGCTCGGTTGGGTGTATCGCACCAGCGGCGACGATCACATTTTATTGGTCACTCAACGCGGCCAATCACTGCGCTTTCAGGAAAACGAAGTGCGCGTGACCGGACGCAGCTCGCGCGGTGTGAATGCCATGCGCTTGCGAGCTGGCGATAAGCTGGCGGGTATGGCCGTGATCAACGCCTCAACGCGGACACTGCTCGTGATCACTGCGAATGGCTACGGTAAGCGGACGCTGCTCGATGAATATCCATTGCGCGGACGTTTCGGGATGGGCGTACGCACGCTCGCGGCAAACTCCGCAGATGGCAAACTGGGCCCGATTGTAAGCGTTCAAGCGCTCAGCGACCAGCGCGCCGATATTACGGTGATCACGCGTGAAGGAATGGCGCTGCGCACGCCTGCCAACGAGATTCGGTTGATCGGACGTGCCACGCAAGGCGTCCGCGTGATGAACCTATCCGACGCGGATCGTATCGTGAGCGTGGCCGTTGTGGAAGGTCAATTGATCGATGTGCCTGTCAGTGAAGCGGGCGACTTGATCGAAACTGCCGACGATGATCTGGTGGTAGACGAAACCTTGACGGTCAACGACTTGATTGTGGATGAGCCGATCGAGGATGTGCTGGACGAGGCCGACGACGAAAACGTTGAGGACGATGCCAGCGACGATGAAGGGGGCGACTTTCCCGATAACGCGCTGGACGGTTGGCAGCCCGACGACGGCAGCGACCCGCAAAACGAGTAAGTTGTCCCTATAGCGTCATTCAACACCGAAACATTCAGCAGGAGTCGCCCGTGTTTGCTCGATCCGAATTTAGCTCTCCCACCAAAGCACCGCCGCCCTATCGCAACCGGGCGATCGGCGCGCTGGCGCTGATTATCGCAATCGTCGTGCTGGCGTTTTTGGCGTTGAGCGCCGATGCGACGGTCTTTACGCCTTACAATGCAACGCACGCCGCGACTCAAACGTTCGAGGCACAGCATACGCAAACCGCTGTGCCTTTGCATCCCACACCGCGCAATGGCCCGGATGATCAACGCATCGTGCGATACTCCGTGCCATAAATGCATTTGTTATATGATCTGGTCTAAAACAAAGAGGGCTATCGAGTCGTTGTTGGCTGTTTCAGTGAAGAAGCATGTTCAGTTTCACATGACTCGCTACGGTCTGGGCGTTAGTCAAACAATGGCGCGGGCGTGGATCACCTGGGATGGTCAAGAAATCGCCAACTTGTCAAATGCTGAATGGGCAATGGAAACGTATGCTGTACAAAATCAGCAAAATGTAACCTATGCTCAAGCTCAAGAAATTATACGCAAAACAGGGTTGCTTTCGCGTTTTGATTTTGAAAGCGCCGTTCAAGCCTATTTGGGATCATCTATCGAACATTCGCTGCAATCGGATGATCCCATCATGCAGGCTTTCGCGTTATTTGACCGACGTACAGGCAAGCGACGGTTAGCGCAATTCTGTTTGGCAACGGCAGCGCATCCACTGGTCAAAGTTTGTTATCACCTGCGCTGTCAGGCTGAAGGGCTACCTGAAACGAATGCCTGACTCATAAATAATCGCGCAAAGGGCGGCTGCGTTCCGGATGCCTCAGTTTACGGAGTGCTTTCGCCTCGATTTGCCGGATGCGTTCGCGCGTGACGCCAAAGTGTTTGCCAACGTCCTCAAGCGTCGTTTCCTGGCCGTTCAGCAGGCCGAAACGCATTTCCAGCACTTCCCGCTCGCGTTCATTAAGCACCATCAGCGCGCCGCGAATCTGCTCTTTGAGAAGCTGGCGGGAAGCAGCATCCACGGGGCCGACCACTTTATCATCTTCGATGAAGTCACCGAGCAAGCTTGAGTCTTCCTGACCGACTGGCATATCTAAAGACATCGGCTCTTGCGCGATCCGCATGATCTTGCGGACTTTGTTGGCGGCACGGCGCAGCTTACGCGCTAAAGCCGGATCGAGCTTTTGGCCGGTCGTTTCGGCTTCGCGCACCTGACGCGTTTCATCCGCCGTCATGAATTCCATTTCAAGCGCCAACTGTTCAGCGCTCGGATCGCCACCCAGCTCTTGCACCAGTTCACGCTGAACGCGCATCATCTTGTTGATCGTCTCGACCATGTGAACCGGAATGCGAATGGTACGCGCCTGATCCGCAATGGCGCGGCTGATCGCCTGCCGAATCCACCAGGTCGCGTAGGTGCTGAATTTATAGCCTTTAGTGTGATCGAACTTATCGACCGCGCGCAGTAAGCCGATATTGCCTTCCTGAATCAAATCCAAGAAGCCAATACCGCGCATCATATACCGTTTAGCGACGCTCACGACTAATCGCAAATTGGCGCGCGTCAAACCTTTGGCGGCTTCACTGGCGCGCTCCCGTGACTCCTCGAATTCGTCAGCAGCAAGCGCTTCGTAATGTGCCCTATCTGCGTCCAGCCAGGCGTTGAACGTGTCGAGCGGCGGCAGTTCGGCGGCTTGCGCAACATAGTCGTACACCCGATCCTGGAGCAAAGTGGGCATCAGATAAAGCGCCTGGAACACCTCGAATAAGCTGCGCGCCAGCACTGTCCATTGTTCATCGCGCCCCCATTCGCCGCGATCCAGATAGGAGCGGATGTAACCCGAATCTTCGATGCTCCAATTGCGGCGGAGCGCTTGCGCCTCACGCACAATGGCGGACAAGTTGGGCATATCCAGCGTGTAATCGTGGGCGCTCTGCATTACGGTCAGCCAATGACCTAGCAAACGTTCGTAGAGGGCGCTCAGCACTTCCGTGTTAGACGGCTGCCGCTCCACCAACTGCGCTTGAAGCTGAGCGCGCGTCTCTTTGAGCAGGCTCATCGCGGCAATCTGTGAGGCTAGCCACGTTTCGCGATTATGGTTGAGCAGCGGCACTTGCCCGATCTCTTTGAGGTACATCCGCACCGGATCGTCGGTCATGGTTGACGGATCGATAGTGTCATTTTCAGGATCGTTTTCGACGAATTCGTCCGCGTTGAAAGCGTCTCCGTCGTCATCCGTGTCAACTTCAAGCCCCATGTCTTCCAAATCGCCAAGCACAAGTGGGGCGTTGTTTTTATCACTGAATACGGCGCTGTCACCGTCCTCGTCGTCCTCATCCGCGCGCTGAGCACGGGTATGCGCTGGTCCGGCGGGTTTCTCGTCGTATCGCTTCATCGGGCGCTTAGCCATAGTTCCCCAAAAATAAGCTAGTTGGCTGGATTATAGGTCGGATTGCAGATTCAAGTCAGGCTTGATTATGCACAGAACGCAAGTCATCGATAGCTTGCCCAACGCAGTGCCGCGCCATGCGGTAACGGCTGCGCGGTATAGCGCTCAGGTAACCTTGCCCCTCTGCTTCTAAGAATTGCAACTCATCGATTTCGCGCCTGAGCCGTCGAGAACGTAAAGCTAAGGCTTTTTCGATCACAAGTCCTTCAGGATTAGTCGTAGCAAGTGTCACCCGTGACTTTTCTTTGAGGATCGACTCCATATCGCGTTTCCAATTTTCGGGCGATTTCATCCCGCCCATCGTTTCATTCAGCAAACGGTTGGCCTCGTCCACCATATCAGCGGGCAGCGCTTCTTGCAGATAGTCCAGCGGGTCAAGCGTATCCTGATCAATAGCGGCTTTGAGCGTTTCCAAAATCACCTGATAGTCGGTACGCGTAAAGTCTTTAGCACAGAACGCGCCGAGAAGTGCATCGCGAGCGCCGGTTTGCCGGGCAAGCTGCGCAAAGTGCCGATTGATGATTGACCATAATTCCGGGCGTTGCAGCAAGGCAGATAGCAAAGCGCCCTCCTCCGCGATGTCCGCCGTTGACGCGATCGGCTCAATCTTGACGGGCGCACGGTTGCGATCGACGCGTGCGTTGGCAGCTTTGGCGGGCTTACGCGAAACTATCGGAACTTCAGGCGAGGCGGCTTTCTGCTGGCGTTGTGCCAACCCGATCAGGTCGCGCTCATTGATTCGCAGTTTGACGGCTAAGCGCTGAACGCTGTAATGGCTGTACGATTGGTTTTCCAACAGCGCAGGCAGCAAATCACGGGCGATTCGTTCACGTTCGGTGAGCGGCGTCTGTGGCGTGACGCCTGCCGTGCCACTTTCGATGATGTAATCCACGATGGGCTGCGCCGTTTCCACCAACTGTGGCCAGCGTTCCGGCGTATCGCGAATCAGATCGTCCGGGTCTTGACCGTCGGGCAGCGTGATCACCCGAATATCCACATCCAGCTTGCTGCTCTGACGTAATACGGCGTTGGCATCGAATACGGATGCATATTCGCCTAGCGTTTGACGTGCCACATTCAAGCCGCGTAACGTTGCATTGACGCCCGCCGCGTCCGGGTCAAGCGCCAGGATCAAGCGTTTGGCATAACGCGTGAGCTGTTTAAGCTGCGGTTCAGTGAGCGCCGTACCCATCTGTGCCACAACATTGCTGAAGCCAGCCTGATGTGCTTGCAAGGCATCCATGTAGCCTTCCACGATGACGACCGTTTCCGTCTCGCGGATCATGCGGCGTGCGGCGTCCAGCGCGAACAGGGTATGGCCTTTGTCGAACAGCGGCGTTTGGGGTGAGTTCAAGTATTTGGGGTTGTCTTCGGCAGCCAGCGCACGCGCTCCGTAGCCGACGATCTGACCGCGCCCATCGTGGATCGGGATGATTAATCGGTTGCGGAAACGATCGTAGACTTTGCCCTTTTCGTTGCGAGTAGCGACTCCCGCCCCGATGATCTCGTCTTCGGAATAGCCGAGCACCCCTAAATGAATGAGCGCTTGCCGCCAATCGTGCGGCGCATAGCCGATCATGAAGCGATCGAGCGTCTCGGCGCGCAAACCGCGTTTGGCGACATATGCGCGCGCGATTTCTGCCCCCTCGGCGTGCAAAAGTTGATCGTGAAAAAAGCGCGTCGTTTCATCCAACAAGCCGCGCATTCGATCCAGCACAGCATCGCGGCTTTTTTGCTCGGATGTGCGCGGTTTCAGTTCGACCCCTGCGCGCCCGGCTAAAAGCTCCAGCGCGCCCGCAAAATCGACGCCCTCTTGCTTCATGACGAAGCCGAACACGTCACCACCTTCGCCGCACGCGCCAAAGCAGCGCCAGGTGCCGGAGTCGGGGAAAACGACGAACGAGGGCGTGCGTTCATTGTGAAAAGGGCAGGGCGCTTTGTAGTTGTGTCCGGCTTTATGCAGTGGCACGTTGTAAGACTGCATCAAATCCAGAATGTCGATACGCGCTTTTATATCGTCAGTGACAGACATCAGGACGAACGATCCTCAATCGCATGAGGTTGTATTATAAAGCATCGTTGACTCAAAGCGCTATCGAACAGGTGAGCTAAACCCGCTATGGCCAGAGCGATTATTCGTGATGCTTAGTGGCAGCCTTGTAATACGCTGCAAAATGCCTGACAGACTTGCGGATCAGTGGCCGCGTAGAAAATCTGATAGGTGCTGCCATTGGAAGTGAGCGTGTAATTTTTGGTGCATGGCCCGCCCACATCCTGCACCGATGCGCCAGCCGGGTTGAGGCATGACAGGAATACCTGCGGGTTTTGTGCCACACTCTGATTGAGGATCAGAATTGCGCCGCTGAGCACCGGATTCGAGGTGTTGGTGAACACGTCAGCCTGAAAAGCGCCCGCCTTCTGATAGCAGCCCGCGAACCGATCAGCCACTTTGACCAGCGCCGATATTTCGGGATTGCCCGCTAATAAAGCGCCGCCGCTGGCAAGATTCGCGATCGTACCGCGCACATCTTGCGTATCGACTCTGGCATAGCCGCTGATATTGGGCATCAGATTGCTGGCGGAAACATCTTTGGTCGGCGCAGCAACTGAAATGGCGCTGCACGCACTGATCAACAAAACGCTCAACAACGGAAGCACCTTACGCGTCCACGTGCGGAAAATAGGCATGAGTAAACTCTCCTCTGGAAGATTAGTCGGACTTAACAATATCCTATTTGGGCATTTTGTGCTTGACTGCGGCTCATGCAAAGCATCACTATGCCCCGGCCTAAAGACCGGGGCTCATACAGAAGAATACGCTTTTTTTTGTACCTTCATCTTCTGTATGAGCGCTGTGGCTTCAGCCCCGCGTGCGTTATCTTTACACACACGCCCAAAAGATCAAAACGCCCTATTTACCTTCGATCACGTTGACCGTCAGATCGCCGCCATCGCCCATCCAATTAAATACGTAGCGCGCATCGGAGATCGACATGTTGACGCAGCCGTGGCTATGTTTGAAGCCAAAGCCCTGATGCCAATAAGTGCCGTGTAAGCTGATATCATTGTCGAAAAACATCACGTAGGGCACGGCGGGCAGCGAATAAAAATCGGATTGCCCCATCGCGCCGGACATAGGCGTCGCGGCCAGCCGACTCCACACTTTGAACGTGCCGACATGCGTATTCCAGCCCGGCAAACCAGACGAAATGAGCGTCGCAAAAACCAACTTGTCACCTTCGTAAGCAGTGAGCACTTGCTCGTACAAGTTGACCGATACCCACTTATTGCCCGCGCCATCCGGCTTGCTCGCCGCGATCATGCGCGCCACTTTGCGTTGTTCCAGCCACTGCCCCGGCCCGACCAGATACCAATCCCATTCGCCAACATGTACCGTCGCGAAGATGTTGACTGCGGTAAGCCGATCGATAGCGCCTGTTTTAGGGCTGTTTGCTGCGCCGGGTGCCGGGCTTGGGATTGACGTTTGGATCACCCATGCCAGCGGGTAAGCGAGTGGGTGCGTGATCTGCACGCCTGTAAAATGTGAGGCGTAAGTGTGTTGAAGTTGACCGCGTGCCACCCATGTCTTATCGCGCAGTTGGGCGAAACCATCGCGCTGATCGTACACGATCACATAACTGAAGCCGTCAGCCAGCGAACCTACGACATTGCCGTTTGGCGTGTCGTACAATTGTGTACCCGGCTTGACGCGATAAAAGCTGTAAGCGTTGACATCGGCTTTATCATCTTCGATCGGTGTGACATCCGGCGACGGATTGGCTTGCATCGCAGCCAGACACGCGGGCGAATTGGCGTCATTACACGGTCCGTTATCGGCAAGCGCGGCGGCTGCGGGCAGCGTAAAAGCGGCGGCCAACATTGAAAAGAGCACGACAAAACTTAGCAGGCGTTTCACGATCGTTGATTCCTTATTTGGCAGAGCTTATGCACAACTTGATGCACAGCAGCTTATCATGCTTTTGACCGTTTTTCATGAGCGGTCAGAAAGGCGTACCTCAAGCGATCGGCTGTGCGCTTACCTGACGGGTTATTGATGTTTCGTGGAGTGCCGCGCCGTACTTTACGAGCGCTTGCTCCAGATCAGCAATCAGTGCAGAAGGCGGTTCGAGTCCGATGGACAAGCGAAAGACGGGCGCACTGCCAACGGTCACATCGACCGGTAGGATCAACGACTCGAAACCGCCCCAACTTGGCGCAAGCCCAAATAAAGTCAGCGCATCAGCGAATGCTTCGGCGGTGTACGTGCCGCTATCAGCGGGCGCGGCTTGCAAAGCGAACGCGAACAAGCCCGAACAACCGCTCATTTGCGCGCGCCCCAATTCATAGTAAGGCGAATCGGACAGGCCGGGATGCCGTACTTCGCTCACCAACGGCTGCGCTTTGAGCCACCGCGCGATAGTCAAGCCACTTTCCATATGATGCGGCATTCGGATCGCCAGCGTGCGCAGGCCGCGAATCGACAGAAATGCATCTTCCGGTGAAAGAGTCGCGCCCAACGCGATCGCCATAGGGCGCAGCGTCTCCATGAGCTTACTCGATGCAACCAGGACGCCGCACATAGCGTCCGCGTGACCGTTGATATATTTGGTGGCACTGTGCAGGCTGATGTCGATGCCCAGATCGAGCGGCTTCTGATAGATCGGCGTTGCCCACGTATTATCGATGATCGTCAATACGCCGTGCGCTTTGGCAACCCGGCTGATCGCGCGTAAATCAAGCACTTCAAAGCGTCCACTGGTAGGCGATTCGCAATAGATCAGGCGCGTATTGGGGCGTACCAGTGGTTCAAGATCAGCGTCAACGTCAAAATAATCGACGGTCAAATTCATGCGCGGCGTGAGCATCGTCAGAAAATCCTGCGCCGGATGATAAACGCTCTTGACGCATAAAACGTGATCGCCATTTTGCAGAAAAGCCATCAGTGCCGCCGTGATCGCGCCCATGCCCGACCCGAAAGCGATTGCGTCGTCCGCATTTTCCATGCGTGCGACCATTTCTTCAAAAACGCGCGTGGTTGGGTTGGCAACCCGTGAGTAAACGAAGTTCGGCGGCTTGATCACGTCCGGCGACATGAACTGCGCCAGGCTCTTTTGTGCGAAGGTGGACGAGCGATAAATCGGCGGATTGAAGGCGCCGCGATAGGTACTGCGATCTTCATGCAGCATGTCGAGCAATGGATCGTGGGTTGTGTTATCCATTTTTAACTCCTGAACGTACGCTTAGCGATAAAATCAGTTAGCAACAGAGTCAGTGACCTTGCAAAAATGCGCGGATCGGCTCGCGCCACAACATCATAACAAGCGTGCCGAGCACGATATACTGGCCGTACGGTAAGGCCGTGAACATCTCATATTTGCCGTGCATTGCCAGCCGAATCGCCAGAAACACGATCGCGCCTACCGCACCTGCAAAGACAGTGATGAACATGGCAAAGATCAGCGCCTGCCAGCCGAGCATCAAACCGGCCAGCATTGCCAGCATCACGTCACCATAGCCAAACGCAACTTCATCGAGCGGTTCGCCGCGCGCGTTGGCTGCGATCACGCTGAACAGGATGCCGCCCAGATAAATGATGAAGAACAGGCCAAAGCCTGCCGCGCCACCGATCACATAATCGCGCAAGGCCACTTCGCCGCTGAGTGCCGATCCGATCAGCGCATAGATGCACGCCGGAATGATCACCACGAACAGGATCAGCCGATGTTCCAGATCGATCACCGTAATCAACGTCAGAATAACGACGTTACCCATCCAGAACAGCGACCGCACACCTACCGGATAGGCCAGCGCAATATACACGAACAGCAGCGCGATCGCCACTTCCGTGAGCGGGTAGCGCCAGCTTAGCCGCGTACCATCGGGTGCGGTTCGCGTATGCGTAAGCCATGCACTCAAGCCGAACCATGCAGCGCGCGGGCGGAGTGTGCCGTCCGAATAGCTTGGCGCATAAAGCCGTAAGTGATGTGGCAAATTATCGGCCAGCCAGTTGACAATGCCGCCGAACAACAGCCCGACTGGCGCGGCAACGATCGCGAAAAGAAGATTACTCACCGGAGCTTCGCGGATTGCATTCAGGTATTCGGCAAGTGCGGGATCGAGTCCGGGATAGGCGATACATCGTCTGGCTTCAACGCGCTTTGATCGACCTCTGAATTAACAGGCGGGGGCGGCGGTGTCAGCAGCGTTCCGGCGGGCGCACGCTGTGCAGGCGTGGTACCGCTGCCCGGATAGGCAGGCGTGCCAACGCGCTCATTAGCGGCTGTCCAGGCAGCAGCAGCCTCGCAATCGATTGTGAGCGTATTGCCCGTGTAGATCACATCTGGGTTGGGAATGTCGTTGATCACAGCCAGCGCGGTAAATAATGTCGCATCGCCGCATAGCTGCTGCGCAATTCCTGACAGCGTATCGCCGTCTTGAATAGTGTACGTAAAAGCTGCCATCCGTTTTTACTTTATCGCTCCATAATCTTACTTATTCGGCAGGGCTTAAGGCGCTGGACTAAAGCCACAGCGCTCATACAGACGCAATGCGCTTTTGCTTTTTTTCTGTATGAGCCCCTAACCTGCGAAACGTCCTGAACGCTTGTTGTTATTGTGCCGCAGAGTCCGTTGAATTCGTCGTGTCCATATCGCCAGGGATGCGCGGCTCGACGATCAGGCGCAGCGCGGTTCGTTCCTGATCTTCGATGCTGACTTCAGTGAAATACGGAATGCAGATCACATCGATCCCATCGAAGA
>Ga0209100_1000450_pt1 | contig 36070 bp, 23 predicted proteins | sample lystaG_FD_185480 | JGI IMG/M metagenome (GOLD analysis project Ga0209100, IMG submission 185480) | Glacier valley bacterial and archeal communities from Borup Fiord, Nunavut, Canada, to study Microbial Dark Matter (Phase II) -... | ecosystem: Environmental > Aquatic > Freshwater > Ice > Glacier ... | reverse complement strand
AGACCATGAACAACCCAACCCCCACCGTCGAGGAGGTGACAACACTGCCCGAACTCATCGCAGCCTAAGCTTCAACCACTGACCTCGACCGGCAAAGCGAAAGCACACCACCCGAGGGGACGTCACCGACTGGTTCACGATTGCATACGCTGGCGGGGGATCAGAAGGGGACCAGAATCATGCAAATCATGCAATGCCAGACGTGATTTGAACCGTTCTGCGCAGCGCTGCGACCCGGATAATCAACGATTCGGGCTTTTGGGGCTGACTGGGGGTCAGGGGGTCGCAGGTTCAAATCCTGTCAGCCCGACAGAAGGGCTGTTCTAAATACCGGTCTAAAAACCCCGACAGACTCGATCCATCCCGGGCTATACCGGGAGGGTTTTAGTCTATTCGGACCTAGGCGGCTGCCAAGCGGCCTTCTCAAAGCGGGCTCTCGCGTCAAGTGCCGGATAAATGGCGAATGCGCCCGGTCGGGGGCGCGTTCGATTGTTCGGTGTTTGGGTGGGTGCCCGTCTCGGGGCGGGACGGCTGTCGCCAAAGCAGTTCGGCAAATCGGGACTTCCCCTCGTTCCAACGGAGGGGGTTGCAAGTCAGGACCCGCGATTTCAAGCCGCCCAGCTTCAGCGCCTCGTTGCTAACGCTGCGAGGGAGTCAATGCTCGCGCAGGGGTATTCGCTGCTCGGGTATGTGGATCAGCTCGGAGACGTGCCCGGGATGACCTACGAGCGCCTCGTGCGGATCCATCGTGGCGAGACACTGATGCAGCTTGCCGATTTGATGGCCCTGGCGCACCGATTCGATGCAGTCCGGTCGTTGCTTTCAACTATGGCGCGGGGTCTGGCGGTCGCGGCGCCGATGATCACCTTCCCGCTGACCGGTTGAAGTGATGGCAAAGGTAGGCGTGCACCTCCATGGTTTCGATTAGTCGCGGGGCACATGGGATCGGTCCGGCTGATGCGCCTATGAGAGTTAGGCTCGGGTCTATGAAGCTCGGGGTACGGGGGACTACGCAATGACGCAACAGGAAATGGGTCTCGCGTTCGCGCCAGGCTCAGTCGTGGTCGTGCGCGACGAAGAATGGCTCGTCACATCCGTCACTGACACCGTCGACGGCGCGCTGCTCAACGTCTACGGCCTCAGTGAACTGGTGCGCGATACCACCGCGACTTTCTACGAGAGCCTCGACAAGATTGAGGTTCTCGATCCGCGAGAAGCACGAGTCATTGCTGACGATTCGCCCGGCTACCGCCGCTCGCGACTGTGGGTCGAGTCCACCTTGCGCAAGTCGGCGCTCCCGCTCAGCGACGATCAGCCATCCGTGAGTACTCGGATGCTTGCCGACGCCTTGCCATATCAATAGGCAGCGGTGCGCCAAGCTCTCAGCCGCGAAAACTTGCGCCCGCGCATTCTGCTCGCTGACGCGGTCGGCCTCGGCAAGACGCTCGAGATCGGCATGATTCTCTCCGAGCTAGTGCGCAGGGGGCGTGGTGACCGCATTCTCATCGTCACCCCCAGGCACGTTCTCGAACAGATGCAGCAGGAGATGTGGACCCGCTTTGCGCTTCCATTCGTGCGACTCGACTCCCTCGGCATCCAACGCATCCGTCAGCTGCTACCCGCCACGCGCAACCCGTTTACGTACTACAAGCGCGTCATCATCTCCGTCGACACACTTAAGAGCGAGCGCTACCTCGCCCACCTGCGCACACAAAAGTGGGATGCGGTCGTCATCGACGAGTCGCACAACCTCACTAACAACAAGACGCAAAACAACGCCCTCGCCCGGGTGCTGGCGCCGAACACGGAGGCTCTTCTCCTCGCGTCGGCCACGCCGCACAACGGCAAACCTGAGTCCTTCGCCGAACTGGTGCGCTTACTCGAACCGACGGCCGTCACCGCGGATGGCGAGCTTATCGAGGACGAGGTACGGCGCCTCGTCATTCGCCGCCACCGGCAGAGCCCCGAGGTCAAGGCCGTAGTCGGTGCGGACTGGGCAGAGCGAATGCCGCCTAAACACACACTCGTGACACCCTCGTCAGAGGAACAGGCGATCGCCGACGAGCTCGACAGCGTCTGGCTACACCCGCACGGTTCCGCGCCGTACTCGGGATCCAATTCCGCTCTTTTCCCCTGGACACTGGCGAAAGCCTTTCTCTCCTCGCCGGCGGCACTGGCCGACACCGTGAATGAACGACTCACAAAGGTGCGGGGCGCCGGTCCCGAAGCCCATCGTGAGCGAGAAGCTCTAGAGCGACTCGCCGTGCTCGCGGCCAACGCGCGCGAAACCCGCGCCGGAAAGTTCGCCGCATTGGTGGCCCATCTCCGCGCCATCGGCGTCGGCACGAGCTCCCCGATGCGGGCCGTCGTATTCGCCGAACGGGTCGCGACACTCAATTGGCTCGTCGAGGCGTTGCGTGTGGAACTCAAACTGCCCGCGGACGCGGTCGAGATCATGTATGGCGGCCTCACCGACGACGAGCAAATGGGGGTTATCGAGAGGTTCAAGCTGGAGAGCTCGAGCCTACGCATCCTGGTGACGGGCGATGTGGCATCCGAGGGCGTGAATCTACACAAGCAGTGCCATCACCTCATCCACTACGACATCCCGTGGAGTCTGATCCGCATCGAGCAGCGCAACGGCCGCATCGACCGTTACGGTCAGAAGCATCGACCGCAGATCACGACCCTCCTGCTCGATCCGGTCGGCACCCAGTTCAGCGGCGACATCAAGGTACTCACGCGGCTTCTGGAGAAGGAGGAGCAGGCGCGATTGGCGCTCGGCGATTCCTCGGCGATCATGGGCCAGTACGACGTGGCCCGTGAAGAAGACATCGTCCGCAAAGTGCTGGCTGGCAAGGCCGAGCTCGACGACGTCATGCCCGACATCGGCGGTGCACTCGCTCTCGATCCCGTGCAGGCATTTCTCGCTTCGTTGTCCGCCCTCCCGCAGAATGCGTCGGAGAGCACTGTCACTACTCAATCCGGTACCGGCCTTTTCCGCAGCGACGTCGACTTCCTCCGCGAGGCGCTCGAGGAGGCATTCATCACACCGGGAGCCCCTGCGGCCTCGGGTGGCGTCGAGTGGCGTGACTTTGGCAATCAGAGCGTTGTGGAGCTCGCCCCGCCGGCTGACCTCCGCCAACGGCTCGAGGTTCTCCCGCAGAGCTACCTCGCGCAGCGGCGCGTCTTATCGAAGTTTGTGCTGGCGACATCCGTGCCGAGGGCACAGCAGGTACTCAGCGCGGCGCTCACCGAGGGCTCCACCTGGCCGGACGCGCATTATCTCGGCCCGCTGCACCCAGTGCTTGACTGGGCGGCCGACCGCGCTCTCTCCGCACTCGACCGCAACCGTGTCTTTGTGGTGCGCGGAGATGTCGAGTCACCACGCGTTCTTATGCAGGGCACCCTCACGAACCGCCGCGGGCAGACCGTTACCTCGGCACACGTGGCCGTCGAATTCCCCCTGGGTGCGGACGGATATCGACAGCAGGTCGGATACGCGACCGCGCGGGAGATGCTCACAGACGCCGGCGTGCTCGAGGGCTCCGTCAACGCTGGGGCGGTCGCAGACCCAGACGAGCTAACCCGCTTCATTGCGCCGGCGGTCGACGCAGTCGCCGACTGGATGCTTGCCACCTTGGGCGACGCGATCGAGGCGACCAACCAGCGCGTCGACGCATGGGCAGAGCGGGTCTCCAGGTGGGAGGAAGAGGCGGATGCTCTCGTGCAGCGCAAAGACGTTCGAGACCGCCGCGTCACAGTCGATCGAGAAAAAGAGCTGCTTGACCAGCTGCGCCCCGATAGGCGTGCGCTCGTGACGCCTCTGCTTGTCGTCCTGCCCCGCGAGGAGACCATCTGATGCCTGTAAGCGACGCGTTTATCGTCAGTGAGGACTGGATCAGTGAGAGCTACTTCACCTCGGATGCGACCAAGCAGTCCTACTTGGCACGGGTCATCGAGCGGTGTAAGGACTGGGACGCGCGCAAGGCCAACTTGGGGGTGAGCCCGCTGACCCGATTCAGCGCAGTGCGCGGCGAAATCGCAGCGCTGGTCGTCTCGGCGACCGACCAGTCAACGGACGCCGAGTCCCGTGCCGATGCCGCAAGAGCGCTCACCGAACTACAGCACCGCACGCTCGGCTACCACGACCGCGGCCGGGCCCATCGATGCGTCGGTCCGATTACCTGGGTTCGCTCCACCGATGTGGACAAGGATGTCGTCGCCCTCGTGGACGCCGCTCCGGCGGACTCTCTCGAAGATCTCCTCTCCAGGGAGACCGGTCGCCTCACAGAACCTTGGCTCGACGAGGACGGCAAAGAGATCGCATCGGTCGTGCCGCGGGCGCTGTCGACGATCTTCGCGGACCCGGATGCCCCGGACTTCGCAGTTGTGTTTGCGGCGCGCTGGGTGCTCGTCGCTGAGCGCACGCGCTGGGCCGAGGGCCGCTATCTCGCGATCGACCTTCAGCTCGTCGCCGATCGCAACGAGGCCAAGCGCGGAGGGGAGATCGACTCCGCACTTGCAGCGGCGCATGCCGACTCCTTCATTCCCGAGGCGGACGGCTCGGTGTGGTGGAGTCGCACCCTCGAAGACTCCATCAAGCACACGGTGGGGGTGTCGCAGGACCTCCGAGAAGGCATCCGGCTTTCGATCGAAGACATCGCCAACGAGGTAGTTCGTCGGCGAGCCAAGAATGGTCTTGCACCACTGCCGGACGACCAGGCGCAACCGCTCGCAATTCAGTCGCTTCGATTCCTCTACCGAATCCTCTTCCTCCTGTTCGCCGAAGCATCTCCCGAACTTGAGGTGCTTCCGACCAACGCGGCGGACTACGACAAGGGCTATTCCCTCGATCGCCTGCGAGAGCTCGTTCAGGTGAAGATCGAGTCGCCCAAAGCGAAGAATGGAACGCACTTCTACGACTCGCTTGCGGTGCTCTTTCGACTCGTGGACAGCGGTCACACGCCGAAGGATTCTGACTTCGAACACGACGCCCTCACGTTCAACGCGTTGCGGGCCGACCTGTTCTCGCCGAAAGCGACGGCGCGCATTGACGAAGTGGCCCTCGGCAACGAAGCTCTGCAACGGGTGTTGGATCGCCTGCTCTTGAGCAAGAAGCAAAACAACAAGCAACGAGGGTTCATCTCCTACGCCGAGTTGGGCATTAACCAGCTCGGCGCCGTCTACGAGGGGCTGATGTCCTACACCGGCTTCTTCGCCTCGGAACCGCTCTATGAGGTGGCACCAAACGGGGACCCGAGCAAGGGATCATGGGTCGTCCCCGTCGCTCATGTCGACGCGGATACCGAGAACGGGGAGAAGTGGATCGAACCGCACTTTGTGAAGCGCAACGACGACATCGCCGGCGCGCCGACGCCCGTCAAGCACGACCGAGGCGAGTTCGTGTTCCGCCTTGCCGGTCGAGAGCGCCAGCAGTCTGCTTCCTACTACACGCCCGAGGTGCTGACCCGATTCACCGTTTCGCAAGCGCTCGAGGAGCTCCTCGATCAGAACGGCGAGGTCACAAGCGCGGAGGACGTGCTTGCGATGACCGTGTGCGAGCCAGCACTAGGCTCCGGTGCGTTCGCCATCGAATCGGTGCGCCAGCTTGCTGAGGCGTACCTAACCCGTCGTCAAGATGAGCTCGGGGTGCGAGTCGACCCTGAGGAATACACGCGGGAGTTGCAGCGCGTGAAGGCCTACATCGCCCTTCACCAGGTCTACGGCGTGGACCTCAATGGCACGGCGGTCGAACTCGCCGAGATCTCGCTGTGGCTCGACACCATGGCGCCCGGCTTGGACGCCCCCTGGTTCGGGCTCCACCTCCGCCGCGGCAACTCCCTCATCGGTGCACGTCGTGCTGTCTACTCACCGAGACAGGTTGCAGACAAGTCTTGGCTCAAGGCTGCCCCGAGGGATGTCGCGCTCAACGATGCGGGCGACATTGGCGCGGGCATCCACCACTTTCTCTTGCCGGCCGAAGGCTGGGGAGCAACGGCGGAGGCGAAGGAGGGCAAGGAACTCGCCCCGGACGCTGTAGCGGCGCTCAAGTCGTGGCGGCGCATGGTGCTTGGAAAGCCGTCCAAGAAGCAGGTCGACGAGCTCGCGTCCCTCTCCCGACGTGTCGAAGTGCTGTGGGAGCTTTCACGGCGTCGACTCGAGATCGCCGACAAAGAAGTTAGGCGCGCGATTCCCGTTTGGGGGCGTGATGTGGAGGTCGCAGGTGCGGTAACACGGGAACAGATCGAGGTGTCACTCGAGGACTCGAACGGCGCTTACCGCCGACTCCGCCGCATCATGGATGCATGGAACGCGCTCTGGTTCTGGCCGCTCACCGATGCAGCGACTGGCGGAGTCACGCCACCGAACCTGCAACAGTGGATCGACGCGTGCCGGATGATCCTCGGCCGCAGCGTCGAGGCGAAGCCTGCTGCGGTTAGACATGGTCAGGAGTCTCTCGGGGTCGGTCAGTCTTGGACGGAGCTCGGTACCGAGGAGGCGATCGAGCTCGGCTACGCTGGCGCGGCCCTGATCGACCGGGTATTGGCGGAGCACCCGTGGCTTGCAGTCTGCGAGAGTGTTGCCGAGCGGCAAGGGTTCTTCCATTGGGAGCTCGACTTCGCGCCCGTATTTGCTGCGGGTGGGTTCGACCTGCAAGTCGGAAATCCACCCTGGCTTGCACCTCGATTCGAGCCGGGAAGTATCTTGGCAGAGTTTGACCCTTGGTGGCAGCTAATCGAACGAGCAGCCACAGCCGAGATCCACCGCAGGCGCGAATTAGTACTTCTGCGCGAGGGCGCAAAATCACTGATGGTTTCTGAATCTGGGCAAATGGCCGCGACATTAAAATATCTGTCAGCAACCCCCAATTACGCACTACTGAATGGGGCGCCTACCGACCTGTATCGAAACTTCATGGTGGAAAGCTGGCGGCACAGATCCGAACGAGGCGTAGCAGCGCTAATCCACTATGAGACACATTTGCTGGACCAGAAGAGCGAGCTTTTTCGAGCAGAGACCTATCGGCATCTTCGTAGACACTGGGGATTTATCAACGAGCTGAAGCTTTTCGAAATCCAACATCAGAAGAAATTTGGAGTGAACATATACGGGGCACCCCGGGCACCTTCTTTTCTTCACTCGGCCTATAACTACCACCCGGACACTATCCTTCGGTCACTTCGGCATGACGGAACTGGTGAACTACCCGGAATCAAAGACGACGAGAACCACTGGGATCTCCGTCCCCACCGCTCACGCATCAGGGTAGTCACTGAAACGATGCTGCAAACGTGGTCTGGTCTGATGGGGGTCGAGGGTTCGCTCGGCACCCCAATGGTGATGACGGTCGTCTCAGACACCGACGAGGTACTCAGACGGTTCGATGACCACCCGCGCATGTCTTCGCAGCCCATCGACTTCTCTGGAGGTTGGGGCGAAGGCTCGGCTACTGCTAATCGCATATTCGACCTCGAGTGGGGCGAAGTAGACGCTTCGTATGGCTCGATCCTTCAAGGAAGTCATTTGGGAGTATCCAATCCCCTGTACAAAGTTCCTCGAGAGTCGATGCGAAAGGACGACTGGCGTTCAACTGATCTAGAAGACTCCGCGTCGCTGGAGCGCCCGCTCACGATTTTTAAGTTCATTGCTCCGCGAGCCCTGGTTAAGGATGCGTATGACCAGTGGCATTCCGGACCAGCGATAGATCGCTATCGCGTAGCCTGGCGGAAACGCGCGGCGAATGAAGGAGAGAGGACTCTGATCCCGGCGATAATTCCCCCGGGGGCAACACACGTAAACCAGGTCAACTCCCTCATTTCATCTAGCGAGCGCGAGACAGTCCTAATCTGCGGGTTCATGAGCTCGATCGTTTACGATTTTCTTGTTCGGATCGCCCCACGCGACGACATATACCCGTCGACCATCAAACGTTTGCCGATTGCAACTAACACTGAGCTCAGCGATCGGATCTTGCTTCGTGTGTTGAGGCTGAACACGGTCAACTCGGCATATTCACGTCTGTGGAGCGCCCAATTTTCAGAACGCTTCAAACATGATTCTTGGGCAGGACCGTCAGGCCGAACACCACAAACAGTCCTTGGGGAGGTGTCCGCGGAATGGACTCCCGGAGTATTGCTCGTTCGCGCGATTGATCGACGTCAAGCCCTAGTCGAGATAGACGCTCTCGTCGCGTTAAGTATGAATCTCAGTGCAGACGAACTTATTGAAATTTACAGGGCCTACTTCCCGGTTTTGCGCGAGTACGAATCGGCTGGTCGAAGCTACGACGCCAATGGACGACTTGTCCCGACCTCCGTGATCAACAATTGGAAGAAGAGCGGCGCCGGGGTTTCAGAGATCGATCGCACCGCAACCAATCAAGCCGGCAATACGTATAACTACGAACTGCCGTTTGTGACGCTCGACCGCGAGGCCGACATGCGTCAGGCGTACACGCACTTCCAGCGTGTTCTCGAGGAGCGGTCATGAGCGAGTTGCTGCCCACTCGCCTCACCAAGCAAATCCGAGCGTCTCTGATTGATTACCTCGTCACGACGTTCGCGCTGTCCGACGACGATGCGCAACGCGAGCTCGAGCGCTTCCTCGAGCACGCCACCGACGGAATCTTCCGCGGCCCGTTCGTGCGCACTCGCCTCCCCTTTAGTCCTGCTGAGCAGGGTTGGGAGCATGCGCTCGAGTGGTACCCCGAGTTCTTCACTCCGTACGGCCACCAGGCGGCGGCGTTCGCTCGACTGAGCTCCGCACCATCCGTCAACGCCCGTCCGCAACCGACTCTGGTGACCACCGGCACTGGCTCGGGCAAGACCGAGGCGTTTCTCGTGCCCATCCTCGATCACGTGCTGCGCGCTCGGCGCGAGAACATCACCGGCGTCAAGGCGCTCATCCTCTACCCGATGAACGCGCTCGCCAATGACCAGGCGAAGCGCCTCACCGAGCTGCTGGTCGGGGATCCCCGCCTCGTTGGGATTACCGCGGCGCTGTACACGGGCGAGCAGTCCGAGAAGCGCACTCGCGTGTCCGAGAAGGGGCTCATTACCGACCGCACGGTCATTCGGCAGAGCGCTCCCGACATCCTGCTCACGAACTACAAGATGCTGGACCAGCTACTGCTGCGTTATGAGGACGCGAAGTTGTGGTCGGCGTCTGCGACGAGCCTGCAATATGTGGTGCTTGATGAGTTCCACACCTATGACGGCGCGCAGGGCACGGACGTGGCGATGCTGCTGCGTCGGCTCGGCGCGACGCTCAAGAGCTATTGGACGGATGATTCGCCCGTCACCGACCTGGACCGCGCGCGCCCTCTCGGTCGCATCACACCGGTCGCCACCTCGGCAACGCTCGGCGACGGGGGTGACCCGACTGCCATGGTGGAGTTCGCACACACCGTCTTCGGTGACGACTTCGATAGGACGAGCATCGTCACCGAGTCGCGTCTCACCATTGACGAGTGGGCGGGGCCGCAGAGAGGTACCGAACCTGAAGTCACGGCTGACGTGATCGTACGCATGAACGCCGCCGTCGAAGCTCTCGGCGATGGTGCAGCGGCGAAGGACATCGCGTCAGCAGTACTCGCCAACCTGTGGCGAGTGGACGCCATTGACGCCGAGGCTCCGGCCTCCCTCATGTCCTACTCGACGCGTCACTCATTGATCCGCGGGCTCGTTCGCGCCACGCAGGATGCGACTGGAATCGACGACCTAGCCCGCGTGACATTCGAGGGCACGGCGGCATCCGATGCTCCAGAGCACGCGCGTGTCGATGCGATCGTCAATCTGGTCGCGATGCTCAGCCATGTGCGCAAGGTCTGCGGGCGAGCCGCGGTGGGAGTCGATGTTCACCTCTGGGTGCGCGAGCTCAGCCGGATTGACCGGGTTGCCTCGGCACAGCCCTCCTTCCGCTGGACCGACGACGGAGTCACGCTGGGCCACGAGGCGATGGATGTCACTGACACCGGCGCGTTCGATGCTTACCCGGCGATTTATTGTCGCCATTGCGGACGATCTGGCTGGGGCGTTGTGCTCGCGGCCACGGGCTCCGACCTTGATGCGAATGACTCCGACATCCGCCGCAAGCACCTCGTCGGCGACGATCGCTTCAGGCCGCTCATCTTCGCGCCCAAAGAGGCAGACTTCGTCCACTTCGAGCAGCAGGATCGAGAGATCGACGGGCTGCGTTGGTTGCACACGCGCAACCGTCAGCTAGGTGCGTCCCTGCCCCGCGACGGCGATGCAGATTTCGATGCTGGCTACGTGCTGCCGGTACTCACACACGTGGGACTTTATGCGGGCGAGAAGTCGAAGGATGACTGGTGCCCGTCGTGTCTCAGGGCCGACGGCATCCGATTCCTCGGCAGCGCGATCGCGACGCTGCTCTCGGTGACCCTCTCGAGCATGTTCGGCGAGTCGTCGATCGACGTCGGCGAGAAGAAGGCGCTGGTCTTCACGGACAGTGTGCAGGATGCCGCACACCGCGCAGGCTTCGTCCAGGCACGCTCGCACGTGCTCACCCTCCGCGCGGCACTTCGTAGCGCACTGGGCGATGCCAGCCTGAGCCTCGACCAGGTCGTCGACAGCGCCATGCGAAGTGCAGGGGAGGACCGGTTTGCCCGGTACCGACTCGTGCCGCCCGACCTCACCGCGAGCGACCTTTTCCGGGAGTACTGGACGCCGGCCGGGGACGTCGCCGCGCGACGGTCCGTGACCGCCGTGCGCAACCGACTTCTGTTCGACGCGGTGCTCGAATTCGGGCTGCAGAGCCGCGTCGGTCGGACTCTTGAACTCACTGGAAGCGTCACTGCGGAGGTCGACGGCGGGCCGTCCGCCGCGCTTGCTGCGATCGCGCAAGACGTGTGGTCTGACTACGATCAGGGAGACCTGCTCGACGGTGTCGAGATCGCCGGCCCACCCCTTGACGCGAGAGTTCGATGGGTGCGGGGCGTACTCGAGCGGATGCGCGAACAGGGAGCGATCCAGCATCCGTGGCTGGACAGTTACGTCAAGGAAGACGGCAACCGATACCGCATCTGGGGCGGACGCAACCGTGCGATCGGAGTACCCGCTTTCCCGACCGGACGATCCGCGCCGGCATTCCCACGGGTGGGCGCGAGGACGGCTACGAAACGCGACAACCTCGACAACGTCACTTCCGCTCAGGGCTGGTACGCCCTGTGGGCAGCCAAGTGCCTCCCCGGGCTCACCGCAAGTGAAGGAGCGAAGCTCGCCCGGATGCTCTTCGTCGAGCTCGACAAGCGCGACGTCATTGGATCGGTGAAGACCGACTCCACGGCAGACGTGTATTTCCTCCGCAGCGATCAGATCGTGCTTTCCGGCGCAGACACCGAGGCCCTGGAAGGTGGCCGCCTGCAGTTGCGTTGTGAGGTGTGCGACAACCTCGTCCCGGGAAGCGCCTCCGTGATCGACCAGCTCGTCGACGGACCGTGCACCGTCTCCCGGTGCCCGGGGCGACTGAAACGCCGCGCTGGCAAGGGCGGCTTCTACCGCGGCCTGTATGCGTCGAGCGACATGCGGCGAGTCGTCGCCCGCGAGCACACCAGCCTGCTGGAGTCGAAGACCCGGCTGCAGTACGAGACAGCATTCAAATCGAGCACCGCGGACCCGGATGCCCCGAACGTGCTGGTCGCGACGCCCACACTCGAAATGGGTATCGACATTGGGGACCTCTCGGCGGTCTTCCTGGCCTCCCTGCCGCGCAGCGTCGCCTCGTACGTTCAGCGGGTCGGACGCGCGGGGCGTCTCACCGGCAACTCTCTCAGCATCACCTACGTCACCGGTCGCGGCCAGAACCTCCCGCGCGTCGGAGACCCGCTCTCGGTGATCAACGGCAGCGTGCAGCCTCCGGCGACCTATCTTTCCGCCGAAGAGATCCTGCGACGACAGTTCCTTGCATTCCTCGGCGACCGGATCGCCCGAGACCCCATGGCCGACCATCCCAAAACCGCGCAGGGTGCCCTCGGCGGGATCGGCGAAGGAACGTATCTCGGCAAAGTGGCGGCATCGGCCACCCCCGACGCGCTGGAGAGCTTCTTGAGTTCGTTCGACGGCGTCTCGGATGACGTCGCGACCCGCATCGCCTCTTGGATCTCCCGCGACGACACCGGCGTCACCGAGCTCGACCGCTTTCTCGCCGCCGCGGCGGCTCGTTGGCACGCCACCGTCGACGAGCTCGGTTTCCGCAAGGCCAAACTGATCGAGATCATCCCCGAGCTGGAACTCAAAGCGATATCACCGGCCGCCACCGACGACGACAAACGTGCGGAACGATCCGCACGCGCCGCACTGAAGATGACCGAGGGGCAGCTCGGCCGTCTCAAGGGCGAATACTGGATCAGCGTGCTCGAGGAGTACGGCATCTACCCGAACTACACACTGCTCGACGACTCGGTTAATCTGGATGTCGCGATGAGCTGGTTCGACCCGGAGACCCAGAAATGGGAATCCGACACGATGAACTACCAGCGGGGCTCATCGAGCGCGCTGACCGAGTTCGCTCCGGGAGCCACGTTCTACTCGCGCGGATTCATCGTGAAAATCGATGCCGTGGATCTCGGCCAGGAACCAACCGTCACCACGCCATGGACATTTTGCGCGGCCTGCGGGTTCGCCCGCCTGGAGGTACCAGGCACGGCCGCTCTGGCCACGTGCCCGCGCTGCGGCAGCGGATCAATCGCCGACGTCAAGCAGCGTCTTGACACAGTGCAGATGTCGGGCGTCTCGGCGCAGATCCGGCGGGATGACTCCCTCATCAACGACTCCCGCGACGACCGCGAACGCACGCGCTACACCGTGCTCACTGCGGCCGACATTGACGAGTCGAACGTGCGCGCCCAGTGGTTTGTCGACGGCTACGACTTCGGAATGCGCCACCTGTCCGACGTCGCAATCCGATGGGTGAACCTCGGCCCGGCCGGCAAGCAAGCCACCTCCCGAGCACTCGCCGGACACGAGGTCATGAGCCCCCTGTTCCGCGTGTGCGACACCTGCGGCAAACTCGACGAATCCAGCAAGTCAAACGGGAGAGAAGAGCACCGCCCGTGGTGCCCCCGCCGCAATCATGACAACGAGCACACCCGCTCCATCGCGCTGATGCGTCAGCTGAACACTCAAGGCGTGGTGGTGCGGCTCCCGACCGCGCTGAAGTACGACAAGTTCTCGGTGCCCAGCCTCTCCGCAGCCCTGCTTCTCGGGCTACGGGAGCTCATGGGCGGTGCACCCGACCACATCCAGATCGCCCAAATCACCGAACCTATCGGCGACGCCGGCGAGGTCGCTGACGCGTTGCTGCTCCATGACGTCGTGCCGGGAGGCACCGGATATCTCGCGGAGCTCGCCCAGCCAGCACGGGTCTGGGCTTTGCTCCACGCGGCATGGCAACGGGTGCGGGACTGCCCCTGCCGTGACGAAGAACGCCTCGCCTGCCACCGCTGCCTCCTGCCCTTCGCCGCGCCGTGGCAAACCGCGGAAGTCGCTCGCGAGACCGCAGAAGTCCTGCTGAGACGCATCCTCGCGTCCGGTGGGGATGACGTCCCCGAGGTCGCGACTTCCGCGCATGGATGGAAGCTGTTGGATGCTCCGCCAGCTGCAAAGGGGGGCAACGAATCCGACCTGGAAGCACGGTTCCGCAAGGCTCTTGCCTCGCGGCTGTCCGCAGTCGGTGCGACGGTCAAGGAGACCCCGACCGCGCTGGGGAATCAACTGACCGTCACACTGCCGGGAGACCCACGCGTATGGTGGCTCGAGCCACAAGTACACCTCGGTGCGACCGTGCCGGATTTTATGCTTCGATGCTCGGACACGACGATCCCCAAAATCGCCATTTACACCGATGGATTCACATTCCATGCCACGGTGGCGCACAACCGCATTGCCGATGACGCGCACAAGCGAGCCGTGCTGCGTGCCCAGGGCTACGCAGTTATTGCCGTCAAGTGGGACGACATCACCAACGACGCTGCGACAGACCCATGGTGGTACAGCCAAGCAGCTGTGCAGAACGCGCTCACCCAAAACGTCGATCTGTCAGCTGGGGTAGTCGATGCGTCCCGAGGTGGACCACTAACAATGCTCATCCGTTGGATGCAAACTCCCGAGCCGGACGCGTGGCGACAGTTCGGTGACGTTGTTCCTCTTCTCCTTGCCGGGTCACTGATGGGTGCGAGCGTGGACGCTCCACTCGGGGTCTCGGCGGTGGAGTTTGCTGCGTCCCGGATCAAGGGAACGGCCCACGGTACTAAGGGTGCCTACGGGTTGACCGTTGATGCAGGCAAATACGTTTCCTTCGTAGCTCTGCTGACGCAGTCGAGTGGAGCTCTCGTCACCGACGTCGGGTTGGTCCTCGACGACCGCACCGATTCGCTCGTCGAGCAAGCCTTTTCCGAGAGCTGGCGCCGATGGTTGACGCTGTCCAACCTCATGTTCGCGCGACAGGCGGCAGTCACGATTGATGCCCTCTCGTCCGTTGGCGGTGCGGCCGCAACGCCGCTGGCCACCGCGGCGCCGCTGTCCTCGGTGTGGGAGAGCCTTTTGGGAATGGCGGCGGGTGACGAAGAACGTGCTCTACTTCGCGAACTCGCTGATGCCGACATCGAAGCTCCAGAATTAGGGCTCGAAGTTGGCGACGGCATCCCGGTTGCGATCGCCTGGTCTGGTCGCAAAGTCGCTGTCGAGCTCGGACTCCAGACTGGCGACATCGAAGATTTGCGTTCGGCCGGCTGGGTAGTCGTCCCGGCGACCCTGTACGACGTCGTCGCTGCTATCGAGGGAAGCCAATGACCACAATCGTCATGACGAGCTCGGTCAACAAGACCGATGGCGCGATTAAGAAGAAGCTCTGGGCGTTCATCGAGAAGCTCTCTCAGAATGACGAGATGGTCGGCCTGCACATCGAGCCGATGAACAATCCGAGGGACGCCAGGGTCAGGACCGGTCGCGTCGATGACAACTTTCGAGCGGTGCTCTTTCGTCTCGAGGGAGGTGGCGCACAGCGGACCTACGTCTACATGGGAACCTGGAAGCATGACGAGGCGATCGCGATCGCGCGATCGACCGTTCTGCGCATCAACCCAATTAACGGCGTCGCCGAGTTGATCGAAGCCGGGGCACCCGATTCGGCCGACCACGCCGTCGTCGCCACTCAGGTGGAACTGGCGCCTGTACCGCTCACTGTGGTGCCCCTGCTTGAATCTGTCGGGATCACGCTCTACGATCTGACCGCCCGGCTCGGGATGGACCCTACTTTCGCGTCGCGCGCCATGGCTGCAGCGAACGAAGATCAACTCTTCGGTGTCGCCGAAAGCGTGCCGGCATGGCAGGGGATCGCGCTCATTGATCTGGCGGCAGGGACACCCATCGATGGTGTGCTGGCCTCCTTGGACGTGGAGCCGGTCGCAACCCCCGCGCGTGACGATGACGCGGCACTCATCGAGGCGATGAAGCACCCAGCAGCGCAGATGTCATTCACCTTCATGCACGACAACGAAGAATTACGCCGCGCGATCGAGGAGGACGACTTCGCCGCGTGGAGGGTGTTTCTGCACCCCGAGCAGCGCCGGTATGTCGACCGCGATTACAACGGCCCATTCCGGCTGTCAGGAGGTGCGGGCACGGGCAAGACAGTGGTATTGCTGCACCGTGCTCGCCGTCTCGCGGTGGCGAATCCATCCGCGCGCATCGTGTTGACGACCTTCACCGTCAACCTTGCCGACAACCTCCGCCGCGACTTGCTGCGGTTGGATCCCAACGTGCCGATTGCGGCATCCCTTGGCGAGCCCGGGATCTACGTATCGGGCGTCGATGCGCTCTCACTCGCAGTCCTGCGGACAAATCCGTCGGAGACGGCGGCTGCTACGGCGGCGGTCCTCGGCGAGAGCCGAACCATCAAGGGTCCGGCCACATCTTCGGATCGATGGTCAAGCGCGCTTGCAGCGAGCGGCGTCGGAGAAGGGGGCAGCGACCACCTATCGCCCACCTTCCTGGAGGCGGAATACGAGTCGATCGTCGTGCCGAACGCCATCACGACGCGTGACGAGTACTTCACTGTGCGGCGTCCTGGCAGGGGGGTGGCCCTCGACCGGGTGAAGCGCGATTCGGTGTGGAAGGTCGTCGCCGCGTATCGCACCCTGCTCAAAATGCAGCAGATTGCGGATTTCAGCGAGGTCGCAGCCGTCGCCGCGCAGGTATACGACGGTGCTGCGGTTGCCCGGCCTGTGGATCACGTTCTTGTTGACGAGGGCCAAGACCTCGTCCCAGCCAAGTGGCGTCTGCTGCGCGCGCTGGCGGAGCCGGGTATCAACGACCTATTCATCGCAGAAGATTCGCACCAGCGCATCTACGGACAGCGGACGATCCTTTCACGGTGGGCAATCAGGATCGTGGGCCGCTCCCAGCGGTTGACACTGAACTACCGGACCACCGCGCAGAACCTGGGCTACGCGGTTGCAGTCCTCGAGGCCGGGAAGTACGAAGACCTCGAGTCAGAGGAAGAATCGACGGCCGGGTACCGATCGTCGAGATCGGGTCCTGTCCCGCTTCGTCGAGGCTTCTCGACACTCACGGAGGAGTTAGACGCGGTTGCTTCGACACTGCAGACGTGGTCCTCCGACGACCCGAGCGGCTCGCTCGCCGTCCTTGTGCGCACGAACGGATTCGCGGACACCGTTGCGCGGGGGCTGGCGGAGCGCGATGTCAAGGCTGTGCGGGTGGACAAGGGTGAGCCGCCGGTCGGTTCGGTGGCCGTCATGAACATGCACCGGGCCAAGGGCACCGAGTTCTCGCGCGTCTGCATCGTTGGAGCAGGGGCGGACAACATTCCGAACCCGATGACGATGAAGAGCGCGGCTGCACACGGTGACGAGAGCGATGCGCTTCTGCGTGAGCGTTCGCTCTTCTACGTGGCTGCGACGCGCGCGCGTGATGCGCTGATGATCACCTGGACAGGAGAGTCGAGTCAGTTGCTCTCCGAGTAAGCCGGTTCGCCTTAGCTGGATTCATCGCATGATCGTCCCTTTGACCCGAGCAAGAAAAACAACCAGACGTCACCATGACGTCGTCACCGAATACCGGAGCTAATGCAGCTCGTGACGTCGTAAGGAAGAGTGAACATGTCGTTTCAGACCCCGCGAAGCATTGAGGAAATGCTCACCGCGATCCACAAGCGTGAGTATCTGATGCCGGCGATCCAGCGCGAATTCGTCTGGGGCGTTGACCAAATTACGAAGCTCGTCGACAGCCTGATGCGTGGGTACCCCGTCGGCTCGTTCCTGCTCTGGGACGTCAAACCGGAAACTGCGCAGTCCTACACGTTCTACGAATTCCTCACGAACTACCATGAGCGCGATAACCCCTATGCCGATCGGGCTACGGTCACCTCGGGCAGCGGCACGATAGCCGTCCTCGACGGGCAGCAGCGTCTTACCTCGCTGAACATCGCCCTCTACGGCAGCTTCGCCGAGAAGAAGAAGTACGCCTGGTGGAACAGCGCTGATGCGTTCCCGGTGAAGCGGCTCTACCTCAACCTCACAGATGACCCTGATGAGGAGGAGCTGGGCCTGAAGTACGACCTGCGCTTCCTCACGGACAAGGAGGCGGCAGTCGAGGAGGGTAGCGAAGACAAGTGGTTCCGGGTCGGGGCCGTGCTCGGCCTCGCGAACTCGGGCCCGGCGATCATGAAGGAGTTGGAGCGCCGCAACATCGCCAACTCCGGCGACGCGTTCCAGCGAATGTACGACCTCTATGAGGCCGTACGGATCCTCAAGCCGATGAACTACTTCCTGGTAACCGATCAGGACCCGGACAAGGTGCTCGAGATTTTCGTCCGGGTGAACAGTGGCGGGACGACCCTGTCCTACTCGGACCTACTGCTGTCGATGGCCACCAACCAATGGCGGGAACTCGATGCCCGCGAAGAGGTTCGGTCTCTGGTCAGTGACCTCAACGGCAACGCTGGTCGCCAGTTCTCCTTCTCCAAGGATGTCGTTCTCAAGACCGCACTGACCATCGCCGAGGTGGACGTCCGGTTCAAGGTGGCCAACTTCACCCAAAAGAATATGGCGAAAGTGGAGATCGCTTGGCCGCAGATCAAGAATGCGCTGTTGCGCGCGGCAACCCTGCTTCAGCAATACGGCTACACCGAGCGCAACCTCACCGCCAACAGCGTGATCGTGCCGATCGCCCACTACCTCCACCTGCGCGGCGCCGGGGACTCCTATCTCGATTCCACCGCAGACGCGGTCGACCGTTTGGCGCTGCAGCGGTGGGTGACGCGATCGCTCATCAAGCGCGGCATTTGGGGTTCCGGCCTGGACTCGACCCTGATGCGCATCCGGGAACCGCTCACGGCCAACGAGACGTCGGATTTCCCGGTCGCTGAGGTCGAGTCGGCGATGGCCTCCGTTGGCAAGGGCTTGTCGTTCGACGCCGCCGAAATCGACGAGCTGCTGAATCTCAAGTATGCAGGGCAACGCACCTTCTCGGTCCTCTCCGTGCTCTACCCGGGGCTGGATCTGGGCAAGAAGTTCCACGAGGACCACGTCTTTCCGAAGTCGCGCTTCACGAGGAAGAAGCTGATCGGGGCAGGGGTCGATCCGGACAGGGTCGGCGACTACCTCGATGCCTTCAACCTCCTGCCCAACCTCCAGCTGCTGGCAGGGACGGCCAATATCGAGAAGCTGGATACGCTGCCGGGGGACTGGGCCACGACGGCGTTCCCATCCGAGGACAAGCGCAGGACCTACCTCGCCGAGAATGACCTCGATGGGCTTCCGGCCGACCTTGCGGACTTCCTCGCGTTCTTCGAGCAGCGTAAGTCGCGGGTTCGCGACAGGCTGGTGAAGGCGCTCGGGACATCCGCGGGGGCTGCTGCTGCGCACGAGTGAAATCTCGGCGCGCCCAGCGGGCTGCCGGTCTCGCGGCGGTTGGCGGGCTTCGGTAACCCACTGGCTACTTGACGTAATTCGCCATTTATCGGACAGCCAGAAGCGACTCGATCGTGCTGACTCGCGACGACTACCTCGGCTACAGCGCCAATCGCGAGGCGCTCTCGGCGATTGTCAAGGCGAACCTGATCACCCACCACCTGCTCTTCGTCGGATTCGGTTTGGCCGACGACCACTTTCACCAGATCATTCACGATGTCCGACGCGCATTGCCGGAGACGTTTGAGGGCACCGAGTTCGCAACTGCACTGACCATGCGACAGGATTCGCTGGCCGAGACCCTTTGGCAGAGCCAGCTCAAGCTAGTGCCAATGGGTCTCGCTGACGGGGCGATCCCGACGGCAGGACGGCGGCTGGAAATCTTCCTCGACGCGCTGCTGGCGTACGCGACCGACAGCCACTCGTACTTGCTGCACAACGACTTCGAATCCTCGCTCGAAGTAGACGAGCAGGCGCTACGTCGAAAAGTGCTCGCCTTCACCGCGACCATCGGATCGCAGGAACGTGCAGTGCCGGCGTGGGCTGTTTTCGAGCGGATGCTCGAGTCCCTAGGCGGAGATCGCGTAGACGTCGTCCGCAGCTAGGCCGTCGGTGTCCCTGCCGAAAGGCCATCAATTCTGCGGTCAAACAACCGCGCCGGCTTCCCCACAACGCCCTGCACTGTCTCTCCGGTGGCCCGAAGCAGCGGTTCCATCGCCCGCCGGAATGTATCGCGAGGGAGCGGGCCGCCGGCCACGCCTTCATGGAGTAGTTGAAGGTCACGCAGGGTGAATGGCTCGGTGAGCAGCCCCGCCGGATCCGGGCGCCCGGCGTAGTCGGCGCGCAGTGTCGCCACCGCGAGCTCGATGATCTCCTCGTGCCCGTAAGGGAGTGGCGACACGTCCGTCACCGGCACTAGGCGCGCGATCTGCTCGTCGATCGCCAAACGCGACGCAGGTACCGCATCCAGGTGGGCGACCGAAAGCACCCAGCCGCGGTCATCCCGTTGCGGATCGTCGAAGACGCGCAGCTGCCGGGGGGAGAGGCCCGTGACCCCCGCCTTCACTTGCAGGGACCGGAGCACGGCATCCGCGAGGCGTTCGCCCTCGTGCAGGAAGGTGCCGGGCAGGCGCCAGCCGTCGCCGGTCCGCACGATCAGCACGCTGAGCGCACCACCGGCGGGCACCGTCAACACGGCTGTGTCGACGGCGACCGAGGGGTGCGGATAGTCGGCGAGCGTGTGATTGTGTGAGTCGCGATACTCCGTCATGAATCGATTATCGCAGATTTGCGCATAATGTCGGCGGTTCGCGCTATCTTCTAGTTAGAGCAGAAATGCGCAAACCAAGGAGATTGATATGACCATCACAATTCCGCCCCTCCATGTGGGGCATGGCACGAGCTTCGGGGGGCTGACGGTATTCCCGGTCTGGCTCGACGGACCGGGCGTAAGCGGCCTGGACTGGACGCCCGGGAACATCCGCGTTGCCGAGCGCGAAGGGTCGCCGGTGGTCGAGGAACTCGTCGTCGAGAATGCGAGCATCCGCCCGCTGGTCGCGCTCGAGGGCGACCTTCTGAAGGGCGGTTGGCAGGACCGGATGATCGCCACGAGCATCCTGCTCGCCCCGCGCGAACGCCGCGTCGTCGAGGCCGTGTGTGTGGAACACGGACGGTGGAGCGGCGGCTCGGGCCATGACTCCCGCGGGGAGCGCGGATCGGCCAGCGTACGGCACGGGAACGTCTCAATGCGCGGGTCGCTCGCGATCGGCGAGGACTCCCAACATGAGGTGTGGCGCAGAATCGGTCGCTACGAGAGCGAACTCGGTGCGACCGAGAGCTCCTCGATGCTCGACCACCTCAGGGGATCGACCGGAGCTCCACTGACTCGAATCGCCGGACAATCCGGTGTGATCATCGGCATCGGCGGGCGGGTGATCGGCGGCGAGATCTTCGGGAGCCCCGCCGGTCTCCGGGCGCGCTGGAGGGGGATTCTGGATGCCGCGGCTCTCGACGCCCGGCTCGCTCCGCCCATCCCGACCCCGTCGGCTCTCGCCCGTCGCTTTGCGCGACAGCTGACGACCGTGCCCCTCGAAGACGGTGGGGGCGCGGGACTCGCCCGACAGGTACGGTCGACACGAGGGGATCTCAGCGTTTCGGGGATCGCCGTCGGGAACGACATCGACCGGATCATCCACCTCGCTGCTTTCGACGAATCGCACACTCTTTTGGAGAATGCATGAGCACGATGACGTTGTACACGCGGTTCAGCGATTCGCAGTTCCTGCACATCGGCACCTACTGCGAATTCACCATCGACGGCGAGACGCGGTACTTCCAGTGGAACGGCCACTGGCTCGCCATGGAAGCGACGATGTTCGGCTACTACCGCGACAACGGGGACACGCACTTTGCGGAATCGTCTATCGAGGAGATCGCGCTGCTTGTGCCGGAGGCGTTCATCGCCGCCGGTGCCCTTCTCGATTCGCTCACCGCCCAGTCGATCGCCACGGCGGCTCATGCCGGCCAGATCGACAAGCTCGGCGCCGATTACATCGAACACCCCGCGCGAGTGGCGGCGAACTTCGACGCGGTCACCCAGTCGACCGAGCATTGCGCGGCCTGGCTGCATGATGTGATCGAGGACAGCCCCGTGACCGCGCGCCAGCTGCTGGATGCCGGGGTGCCGCGGGCCGTCGTGGAGACGGTACTGCTGCTCAGCCGCAACAGCGCGGTCCCGAGTGACTTCTACTACCACCGCATTCGTGATCACGAGGCTGCGCGTGCGGTGAAGCTCGCGGACATCGCCGACAACACCGCCGAGTGGCGCACGAGCCAGCTCGACCCCGCCACGCGTTCGAAGCTCGCCGAGAAGTACACCAAGGCGCGTGCCGCTCTCGAGCCGAGACGCAAGAAATGAGACTGACGCCACCACAACAGGATCGGGCCGCCGGCGTCATCCTCGGCATGGCCTGCGGCGACGCCCTCGGCGCCGGCTACGAATTCGGGCCACCGCTGCCGGACGAGACGATCGTCACGATGAAGGGTGGCGGCGGGTTCGGCTGGGAACCGGGCGAGTGGACGGATGACACGTCCATGGCCATGCCGATCGCACAGGCCATTGCGGCCGGCCGCGACCTTCAGGATGAGGCAGTGCTTGACGACATCGTTGCGCAGTGGGTGGACTGGGCGAAGATCGCAACGGATGTCGGAATCCAGCTGAGAGCGGTGCTGGGCCGGACCGAGCCGACCGCCGCGGCGATCCGCGTGGTCGCCCGTGAACACCACGAGCGTCACGGGCGCAGCGCCGGCAACGGGTCGCTCATGCGCACCGCACCCATTGCGCTCGCGTACCTCGACGACCCGGACACCCTCGCGGCGGTGGCGCGTGATGTCAGCTCATTGACGCACTTTGAGAAGGATGCCGGTGACGCGTGCGTGCTTTGGTGCCTGGCGATCCGGCACGCGGTGCTCACCGGCCTGTTGGATGTGCGGATCGGCCTCGAGGCACTCCCTCCCGAACGACGCGAATTATGGGGTGCCCGTATCGAGGCGGCGGAAGCGTTCCCGCCGAGCCACTTCGCCAAGAACGGTTGGGTCGTCGAGGCGTTCCAGGGCGCCTGGTCCTCCACGATCGAACGATTCATCCTGACCTTCACGGGCGACGTCCCCGCCGACCAGCTCCGCCAGTCGCTCGAACGCGCGGTCCGCGGCGGTCGCGACACCGACACCGTGGCCGCGATCGCCGGCGGATTGCTTGGTGCCGCGTGGGGCGCATCCGCGGTGCCGGCGGAGTGGCGTCGGATCGTGCACGGTTGGCCTGGACTCTCGGGTGCGCAGCTCGTGCGCCTGGGGTTGCAGGCCGCGAAGCACGGCGTGGCTGGCGATGGTAATTGGCCGGCCGCGGAGCAGTTCGACTATTCCGGCTATGGGAACATCTCGGAGCTGGCGCAGCATCCGCACGACGCCGGGCTCTGGCTTGGGGGAGTCGGCAACCTCGATCACCTGCCCGCTGGGGTCACCGCGGTCGTCTCGCTCTGCCGGGTCGGCACCGAGCAGGTTCCCCCGGGACTCGAGCACGTCGAGGTCTGGCTCATCGACGCAGAGAATCCCAGCCTGAATCCGAACCTCGACTTCGTGCTCCGAGACACGGCGGATGCCCTCGCGGCCCTCCGCGCTGAGGGCCACGTGGTGTTCCTGCACTGTGTTCAGGCGATCAGTCGCACTCCCACGATCGCAGCACTGTACTCGGCACGGCATCTTGGCATCCCGATCGAGAAGGCGATTGCCGACGTGAAACGGGTGTTGCCGCTGGCCCACCCGAACCCCGCTTTCGTTGCGGCCCTGTTGCCGCGCTACATGGACGGATCGTTCTGATGACCGCCAAGAAGATTCTCTACATCGACCTCGACAACACCATCGTCGACTTCGGGACCGGCATCGCCGCGATCGGTGACGACCTCCGGGTCGAATACGACGGCCATCTCGATGACGTTCCCGGGATCTTTGCCCTCACGGACCCGATGTCCGGCGCCCTGGACGCCTACGCGCGGCTGGCCGAGAGCTACGACACCTACATCCTCTCGACGGCGCCGTGGGACAACCCCTCCACCTGGCAGCACAAGGTCGAATGGGTGCACCAGCACCTCGGCAGCGTCGAGGGCACCCCCGCCTACAAGCGGCTCATCCTCTCGCACCATAAGCACCTCAACCGCGGCGACTACCTCATCGACGACCGCCCCAACAACGGGGCGAGCGAGTTCGAGGGGGAGTGGGTCAAGTTCGGTGCGGTCGAATACCCCGACTGGCCGGCCGTCCCCGCGTACCCCGACTGGCCTGCTGTCACCGCCTATCTGCTTCCCGATCCGAAGGGCACAAAATGAGAATCTTCCGCTACCGCAAGCCCTCGCTGAGCACCCTGCTCGGGGTCACCGCCGCCAAGCGGAGCATCAAACGCTCTCTCGGAATCTCTCAAGTGCAGGGCTTCATCGAGCCCAGCCGTCTCAAGCAGAAGATCAAATACCGCGCCGGACTGTATACGCCGGTCGCTCGCGCGATCCGCCAGACCGCCAAGGGGAAGTTCCGGACCCCGTTCGGGCTGTGACGGTGCGCCCAACCATCCAGCTCCAAAGGGGCATCGCCTCAGCGGCCTCTACTCTGCACGACAGCGTGCGATCTCCAGATGTCGGCATCATGCCGCATGATGAACTGAAGCTTCTCGGCCATATCTACCCCAAGTTGAAAGAGGTCTGACGGGTGTCTGCACTGAGTCAGGCCCATGCTCTTACACAGCTCGTCGAGGCGGATGCCACCTGGCGGCTCTTGCGAGCCGACAACGCCCCAGTGATCGCGGCACTGATCAGCGAGCACCTGGGCGGAGAAGATCGGCGTCTCCCCACGGACGAGCTGCACGAGCGCATCGACCACGATCTCGATGCTCTGCGCGGCCATGGGTTCGCACTGCCGCAGAGCGGTCAGGGTTACTGTGCCGAGTGGCGCAAGGCCGGGTTCCTCACGCGTCGCCCGGCCGAAGAGGCGCGCGGCGAAACTTACGAGCTTGCACCCGGCGCTCTGGCTGCGATCCGATTTCTGGAGCAGCTCGTCGCCCCACGCCAGACCATCACCGAGTCCCGCTTGGCGAGTATCGGGGTGCAACTGGGCCAGCTGGCAATTGAAACCGATCCCGACGCGACCCGGCGACTCGAGCAGCTGCACGCACAACGCGACCGGATCGACGCGCAGATCGAGCGTATCCACGCCGGCGACCTCGACACGCTCGACGCTGCCCGGGCACTCGAACGAGTGCGCGACATCCTCGCCCAGGCCGAAGAAATACCGTCAGATTTCGCCCGGGTGCGCGCCGAGTTCGAGACCCTCAACCGTGATCTGCGGTCCCGGATCGTCGAATCCGACGACACCCAGCGCACCGTGCTCGACGAGGTGTTCCGCGGCGTGGACCTGATCAGCGAGTCCGATGAGGGCCGTAGCTTCGCTGGGTTCTCCGCGCTCGTCCTCGACCCCGCGGTCGGCAGCGCATTCGACCACGACATCGCCCGGGTGCTCGATCGGGACTTCGCGGGTGAGCTCACCCTCTCCCAGCGGCGCTACTTGCGCCGCTTCATCGGCACCCTCAAGGAACACAGCGGCGAGATCCACGCGGTCATCACCGCCTTCGCCCGCGGGCTGCGCCGCTATGTGCAGTCCCAGGACTATCAGCGCGACCGGGTACTGCGTGGATTGCTCCGCACGGCGCTGGCCGCCGGAGTCGAGGCATCCGTGCACATCAAGCCTTACCAGCCGACGACCTTGCGGCTCGACCTCTCCGCAGTCGCGCTGAGCAGCGTCGGCAGCATCCGCCTGCATGATCCCGCCGAGCTCGATGCCAGCGCGCCGATCGTTGAACATGTGGCCGGCACCGCCGACCTCGACGCTTTGCGCGCTCTCGCCCGCGCCACCGAAATCGATTTTGCCGAACTCGTTGACAACGTCAACGCGGTGCTGGCCGAGGTGGACCAGTGCACCGTTCGGGAGGTGCTCGAACGGTATCCGGCCAGCCAGGGAGTGGCCAGTGTCGTGGGGCTGCTCACGCTCGCCGCGAACCAAGGCACCGTCCCGGGCGGCGTCGAGACAGTACGTTGGCACGGAGCCGACAAGACGGGTCGTGCCGCCGACATTCCGATCTACCGCTTCACCGGGAGGCTTCTGTGACCTACGACATGACCACCGAGACCGAGACCGAGGCCGGCGCGGACTTTGGTCCCAACACGGATGGGACGCCTGACACCGCCCTCTGGACCGGCGACACCGGCGTGATGGGTGAGCAATCTCGGCGGGCGCTGCTCGAACTGATCAAGGGTCCGTACCTGTCGGGCGTGAAAGCGCCGGCCTTGTGGTCTGCGCTGCTGGCCGACGAGGCGAGCATTCGTTCTCGTCTGCACGAGCTTTTTCTCGAACTGGTCGTCGACCGGGTGGGCGAGTTCGCATTCGTACGCAATGTGTCCACAACCGAACTGACGGTGCCGAGCACGGTGCGCTCCGCTGCGTTGACCTTTCTCGACACGGCAATGTTGCTCGTGCTGCGTCAGATGCTGCTCGCCGGCGAGGCGGAGGGCCGAGTGATCGTCGGGCAGGAGGATGTCTTCGAGCAACTGCGCGTTTACCGCACGGCGGACCGCGACGAGAGCGACTTCAACAAGCGGCTGAATTCCACCTGGCTGAAGATGAAGAACACGTTGCGGGTGATTCATCAGGCCGGCGCCGAGGACCGAGCCGAGATCTCACCGGTGTTGCGGTTGATCGTGGACGCCGAACAGATCGCGGCGATCAGCGGTGAATACCGCCGGATCGCCGAGAGCGGAGGCCGATCGGGGTTCGATTCGGACGGCGAGCCGAACGATATCGAGTCTGATTCGGCTTCTGTGGATGATGCTGACTCCGACCGCATGGAGGGGATCACCTCATGACCACGCTTGAAATGACGGGCCTCGACGACGAGTCGAGTAGGGCCGATCAGACTGCCGTGTACGGGCCCATCCATGTGGGCCAATGGCGGCTCGCCCGGGTGGAGTTGCTCAACTGGGGCACCTTCGATGGGCACCACCGTATCGACGTCGCACGCAAGGGACACCTCTTCACCGGGGCATCCGGCTCGGGAAAGTCCTCGCTGCTAGACGCGATCGCAACAGTGCTCACCCCAGACAAGTGGTTACGCTTCAACTCGGCAGCCCAGGAATCCACCGCCCGAAACGACGACCGTAGCCTGGTCAGTTACGTGCGCGGTGCGTGGAGCAAGGAAGCCGACGAGAACCTCGACCGTGCCGTGAGCACGTACCTCCGCAAGGGCGCAACGTGGAGCGGCATCCTGCTGCGATTCGAGAACGACCGGGACGCCCCGGTCACACTCGCGCGACTGTTCCACCTGCGCGGGTCCAGCGTCGACAAGGCGGACCTGAAGGATGTCTGCTTCATCGACAGGGTCGACGTTGGACTTCTGGAGTTTCGGGACTTCGTGGCATCCGGCATCGACGCCCGAAGAATGCAGAAGGCCTGGCCCGACGCGATAGTCACGACGACCGGCTCCCATGCGAGGTTCTATTCGCGCCTGGGCCGACTCCTCGGCATCAGTAACCCGAACGCCCTGCACCTGCTGCACAAGACACAGTCGGCGAAGAACCTCGGCAGCCTCGACCAGCTGTTCCGCTCGTTCATGCTCGACGAGCCGCCCACCTTCGCCCGGGCCAAGACCGCGGTCGAACAATTCGGCGAGCTCAATCAGGCCCATCAGCACGTCGTCGAGCTGCGCCGGCAGGTCGAGCATTTGCAGCAGTTGGGTAAATCGATCGAGGCGTATGAGAGCGCCGCAGCCGAAGGCGCCGAGGCCGACCGGCTGAGCGACTTGATCGACCCGTTCCAGGACCGGTTGACCCTGCGCCTGGCCGACGACGAGCGTGGCGTCCTGCGGTCGCAGCAGGCGCGAGCCGAGGAGAATTCGCGCAAAACGGATGCCGCACTGGCCGAAGCCAAGGAACTGTTGCGGGCCGCCGAACGGCGATCCATGCAGCTGGGCGGGTCGGACGCGGCGCAAATGCGGGAGCGCGTGAGCGACGCGGTGACGAGTGCCGCGGCCACCTCCATGCGCTGGACGCGGTTCACCGAGGAGCTCAGCGGCGTCGACGTCGCCGGCGCCCCACAGAACGGTGAGGAATTCGCCGAACTCCTCGAGTCCTCCCGGCGGGCGCTCGATGAATCCACCCCGGCGGCCGCTCACGATCACGAAGATAACCAGCAGTACTTCACCGCTGCAGGGGAACTCAGTGCGATCGACCGTGAGCTTGGTGAGCTCCGCAATCGCAAGAGCAACCTGCCGGCGGGGCTGCTCCGCGCCCGCACACACCTTGCCAAGGAGCTCGGGGTCGCTGAGGCTGCCCTGCCCTTCGCTGGTGAGCTGATCGAGGTTCTGCCGGAGTTCGCGGAGTGGAGCGGCGCAATCGAACGGGTGCTCTTCCCGCTCGCCAGCGCCCTGCTCGTGCGTGACGAGTACTTGCCCGAGGTGCGCCGACGGGTGGAGGCTCGACACTTGGGTGCCCGGCTCGTTTTCGAGGCGGTGCCGGCCATCATCGGGACGCCCAAGGCCGCCCGCACCGACCGGTCTCTGCTCCACCGAATCAGGGTGAGCGATGGGCCATTCCACGACTGGCTGCAGACCCGCACGGCCGCCGAATTCGACTTCGCCTGCGTCGACGGCCCCGATGAACTCGACGACGTCGACCGCGGTGTCACGCTTGGCGGGCAGGTCAAAAAATCGGCCCGCCGATACGAGAAGAACGACCGGCACCCAGTCAACGACCGCAGCGAGTGGATTCTCGGTGCCGACAACGACGCGAAAATAGAGCTGTTGCTTGAACAGCGCCGCGACGCGGAGCGCCGCAAGGCCGAGGCCGGATCGCGTCTTCTGCAGGCGCAATCCGAGCGGGACGCCGCCACCCGTCGCCGCACCGTGCTCGAACGCGTTCTAAGCCTCGACTGGACCGAGCTCGATCGTGCCTCGGCCGACGAACTGGTGCGCTCCCGGCGCCGACAGCTCGAGGCGTTGACAACGGGGAACGCCAAACTTGAAGATGCCATCGCTGCCGAGAGGGAGTCGCGCGAGGCGCACAAGACTGCCGATGACGACGCGCAGGAAACCGCCGTTCTCCTCCGTCAGGTCAACCACACACTGGCTGATGTCGATGCGCTCGTCACGGCGTTGGAGGCGCGAGCGCAAGGTCAGCGCGTTGTGCTGGCGGATAATGACGCGACGCTGCTCGAAGCCAGGTACCGGGCCGTACAGCGCAAGATCGATCGCGGCAATATCGGTGAGGTCGGCCGTAAGGTCAGCGACGCCCTGCACAGGGAGTCCACTGTGGCTCAGTCACTGCTGCGTGCTGCGCAATCCTCGTTCGTTTCGGGCGCGGAACTGTTCCGCATGAATTGGCCAGCGGCATCTGGCGACTTGACCGCGACCATCGAGGACCGCGCCGGCTATCGAGCACTGCTCGACGGCATCGTCGCCCGAGGCCTGCCCGAGCACGAAGCTAACTTCCTCAAGCTGCTGCGGGACAAGTCGCGCGACCTGATCGGACACCTGGCCTCGGACATCCGCGATGCACCGAGGCTTGTCGAGGACCGCATCCACCCCGTCAACGCTTCGCTCGGACGATCACGTTTTGACGTTGAGCGCTTCCTGCGCATTGAGGTGAAGACCCGGCGAACGCCCGAGGTGGTGCAATTCATGGCCGACCTGAAAACCGTCGTCGACGGAGCGTGGAGCGACGAGGATCTAGCTGCGGCGGAACGGCGCTTCGTTGTCCTCAATCACATCATGAAGCGACTGGCATCCAGCGACAATGCCGATGTGGCCTGGAAGCGGCGCTGTCTCGATACCCGCGAGCACGTCACTTTCATGGCGCACGAGGTAGACCCAGCCGGGCGCACCGTGAGTGTCCACGATTCGAGCGCTGGACTCTCCGGGGGGCAGCGGCAGAAGCTGGTGATCTTCTGCCTGGCCGCGGCGCTGCGCTACCAACTCGCCTCCGACGAAGACGAACTGCCCTCGTATGCCACGATCATCCTCGATGAGGCGTTCGACAAAGCGGACAGCCGCTACACCCGGATGGCGATGGACGTATTCGTAGAGTTCGGCTTCCACATGATCCTGGCCACACCGGAGAAGTTGCTGCAGACCATCGAGCCGTATGTCGGTGGAATCACCTCCATCACGAATGCCTCCCGCAAGGACTCACGGACCGCCGCTGTGATCTACCACGAAGCCGAGAAAGACTGATGCCCCCGCGGGGGATGCTGACGGTCGCCGAGGCGCGAGCGCGGGCGCTCAAGAAGGTCGCGGCCGACCAGCGCGACTGGGCAGCATACGGCGGGGAAGGTGCCGTGCTGGTGATCTCGCTGCACCCGCCCACCGAACGGGAGGCGCTCACCGACCAGACGGCCGCGATCTCGTGGGTTCGGGCATGGCAGGCTGCCGGAGGAGATGTCACTGCTGGCTTTTTGGTGAATTGGGGGGACCGACAGTGGCCGAGCCTCGGCGCGCAGTCGGTACCCGAGCGGTGCGTGCTCCTGGGAGCGGGTGCGATCGCCGCCTTCGCCGGGGCATCAGCGAACCGCGAATGGTCCACCCTGCGCGACCGAGCAGCGGCAATCGGCGGTGCGTTCGCCGCGCGTGCGGCATCCACTGACAGGCTTGCCGGAACGATCCGCACCCACTGGCGCACACTGCAGTCACTAGCCGACGCGGACTTCACAACCCTGCTCCTCGTGGTGGAGTGGCTCGCCGAGAACCCGGCCTCCGGCTGGCGAATTCGGCAACTGCCCATCCGAGGGATCGATACCAAGTGGCTCGAACGGCATCGCACGGTGGTCGAGAGCCTGCACGCAGCCGTCACCGGCAGGATTTCATTAGGTCTGTTGGACTCTCCGACCCTCGTGCGTGTGCGGTTTCTCGATCCGGCCTTACGGCCGGGAGGCCTGTGCGATGTGATCGCGCCGGTCGAAGAACTGGCAGCCTTGGACATCGCGCCGAGCGTGGTCTTCGTGTTCGAGAACCTCGAAACGATGTTCGCGATGCCGGAACTGCCCGGAGCCGTCGTTGTTCACGGCGGCGGGTACGCAGCACCGCGCCTGAGCCGCATTCCGTGGATCCACTCCGGACGGGTTATCTATTGGGGGGATCTGGATTCGGATGGCTTTGCCATCCTGCACGCGCTTCGCTCGAGCTGTGCTGAGGTGACGAGTGCGCTCATGGATGAGGACACGCTGTTGGCCTATCGGGATCTGTGGGTGCCCGAGCCGAAGGCGGCGGGCGGAACCTATTCGACACTCACAGCGGGCGAGCAACGCGCGCTGGAGCGGATCCGCGCCGAAGGGAATGTGCGGCTCGAACAAGAGCGCATCGCTTGGGAGTTCGCTTTGACGCAGCTCGTCACGGCCGCCGCAGCAACCCAGCTTGCGGCGAGGTGACATTTTTCTGGCTGAGGCTATTGTTGGAACGCCGCTCGGGGGTTCGTACATGACCGACTTGCATCCCACTATTGCCGAGTCAGACTGTCGACTCGTTCGTTCAAAGCCTGACGAGATCAAGCTTGCTGTGCCGTCCCTTATTCGACAGGCGCAGTTATTGGCCACGGTCGAATCCATCGTCTGTGTGGGAGGGAAAAGCTATGAATCAGTCGCGAGACACTTTGTGCTCATCGAACAGGAACTTGGGATCCCCGCTACCTCGGTGAAACGCATCCCTCATTACCGCAGCGCAAACGGGAAGATTCATAGGCACGATCCGAAGCAATACCGTTCCCTGATACACGCCGCGATTGGTTTGGTCTGACGCCTTACGCGCCTGACGCCAGACGGCCCGCGTCACACACCTAGATAAGCGCCCATGTGGTTGACCGGCGGGCCATTGTGTAGATCTCCTCGATGGCTTGAGGGGTCAGCCGGGGGAGGGTGTTGGTGAAGACCTCAGGGATGTACGTCCCGCTAAGTATAAGGATGCCAGCAGGGTTGCTGATGGTTTTGATGCTCGGTCGGCGGGTTCCGTTGAGGAGGATGAGGACTGGGCGAACTTCGACCGGCCAGCCAACAGCGGTGGTCAGAATCTTGGTAGTTCGTTCAGCTTCGATGCGAGATTTCTTGTAGTAGTCGACAGGGCGGCCATCGATCCTGAGTCGGTCGGCGGTGATTTCGATGGTCTTGCCGGGGTGGTTCTTGGTGTTGATGCAAAAGACGCCAGCGGCCCCTATCAACACATGGTCAATGTCGGTGCCTCGGATTCCGATGGGGACGGAGTGGAGTACGTACCAGCCGTTGGAGGTGAGTTTGTCGAGGCGGCTGCCGATGGTTTCTTCGCCATCGGCGCCAATGCGCCAGGAGCGTTCTGGGTTGTTGATGTCGAGGACACGAGCGATGATGGTCAAGACGCGGGATTTTCCGTACATCGCTTCGAATTTCTTCTCGGACTCTACGCGGACGCCTTGGCCGGGGACGTTGTAGGCGAGGTCGGTCCAGTTTGCTTGCCCGGACGCGCAGCGCCCCGGGTATTGGTGTGAACTGGGGGAAGTGTGATTGACGGTGTCGAATTGGCTGTTTTCAGCGCGGGCTCGGCAACGGGTGCCGGCGCGTCGGGTGTGCTTGCCGATATTTGAGGGACCGTGCTTGCGACAGCGGTTGTGGGCGACAAGGCACTAGCGGTGGTGTTGATCGTGTCGAGATGGGCTTTGGCCCAGGCCTCAATCACGGTCCTGTGTTCATCCGCGACAACGGTGAGGATCCCGGTCTTGTTGTCGATCCAGCCGAGCTTCACGTCTTCATCTGTCGAGAGGTAGAGGCGGTCTTGGCCGTATCGGCGCCACGGGGTCACAGTGATGTCCATGGTTCATTATCGACGCGGCGAGCGAGCAGGTCGGTATTGGAGATAGCATTCATCGGCCAAAAGGTAGTTGTGGACCTTGTCCGTCTGTGGGATCCACCGCGCGCTTGGGCTCTTTGCGCCCCTGTCAGCGCCACGGGCATTGAGAGTGCGGTGGCCCCGACGTCACTCAGCGTCGACAGGGAATGATCGCCCCTTTTGGGGCCTTCGACCCCCTAAGCCGATACACCTAAACTGACTGTATATCGACAAACGAGGGCTGAAGCTAATCCCTTAACACTCCACAACTCGGGATGGCTTAGAAATCGGGACACGTAATCATGCGGTCGGGGGACCATTGACAACGAGCTGGCGCCCGTCGTACTGGGGTCGACGAGCTTCCCAGTGTCACGATTGGCGACTCGAACTCGACGGCGACAATCTCACGGTCTCTGTCGACGACGAGGTCCACAACGTCGACATCGGAGATATTGGCGACGTGACCTGCACGCCCGGCATCCTGTGGGCCACGGTCGACATTGCCCGCCCGGAACGCAGGATCCGCTTGCGGGGGATACCCAATCGAAGCGCCAGAAAGATGGCGACGTCGATCGTCGGGGCGAAGGCTGACTTCACTCACCGTCTGCGGGTGAAGGAGTTGATCGTCTCATTCAGCGAGGTTGCCGAAAGCGTCACACAGTGGTCGGTCGACCTGCACGCGGCAGCAGACGAGCACCTCAAGCTGAAGGGGTGGCTGACCAGGGAGTTCTCTGAGGAGTGGGCCGACAGCAAAGCAGCGCTCGGATTCGACCGTCTCCTGGACGAACCGGACCTCCAAGTCCACATCGCTTCCCTAGCGAACACCGAGAGCATCCGGCTCTGGCGGGCCGCACTGCCACAATTCGTCGTCACCCGAAACGAGCGCCACCTCGCGGCAGAGATCGCCGCGTGTCATGACTTCTTCCAATCGGTCGAAACCTCCCCGCTCACTCCAGAGCAAGAGCGCGCCGTCGTGTGCTTTGACAATCGGATGCTCGTGATCGCATCGGCAGGTTCCGGTAAGACTTCGACAATGGTGGCCAAAGCTGGCTACGCCGTTCACCGCGGTCTGATCCCGGCAGACCGTATTCTGATGCTCGCCTTCAACAACGCGGCCGCGAAGGAACTACAGAGCCGCACCGTCGCGCGCCTCGCGCCGCTGGGGCTCGACGCCGAGAAGGTCGTGGCCCGCACCTTTCATGCGTTCGGTATGGAGATCATCGGCAAGGCGACCGGCAAGAAGCCTTCTCTCGCACCGTGGCTGGACGGCGGGGGAGACATCACGCAATTGGGGCGAATAGTCGACCGATTGCGCTCCACAAACTCCTCGTTTCGAGTGCACTGGGACTTCTTCGGGGCTGTGCTCGCCCGCGACTACCCAGATGTGGAATCGGTGACCGACTCCGACGTGCCCGGGCATCCCGAGCCCTTTCTCACCATTCAGGGTGAGGTCGTGAAAAGCGCGGGCGAACGAATGATCGCCGACTGGCTTTTCTTCAACGGCGTTGACTATGTGTACGAGCGTCCATACGAAATCGACACGGCCGACCCAGAACACGGCCAATACCGGCCCGACTTCTACTACCCGCAGATCGACACCTATCACGAGCATTGGGCGCTCGACTCGAACGGGCTGCCACCGGCCGAGTTCACGGGATACCTTGACGGCGTCACGTGGAAACGAGCCGTTCACCAGCAGAACGGAACGACGCTTCTCGAGACCACGATGGCAGATCTGTGGAGCGGCACCGCCATCCCACAATTGGCGGCGGACCTGATCAGCCACGGTATCCAGTTAGATCCGAACGCCGATCGGATCCATGAAAATCAGACCCGAGTGGAACGCGAGCAGCTACTCAAGACGTTCCGAACCTTCCTCATCCACGCCAAGAGCAATCGGCTTTCTGACGAAAAGCTGACGGCCCGGCTCCGCGAGCAGCCAGAGGGACACATCCGCTATCGCGACACCGCCTTCCTCCGGCTGTTTTCGGCGATCCGCCGAGAGTGGGAGAAGACGCTCACCGTTGAGGGCGTCATCGACTTCGAGGACATGCTCAACCTCTCGGCAGACCTTCTGGAGTCCGGCCGGTGGGAAAGCCCCTACGACCTCGTAATGGTCGACGAATTCCAGGATGCCAGTCACGCTCGGGCGAGACTGGCGAAGGCCCTCGTGGACAAGCGAGGCCGGTATTTGTTCGCCGTCGGCGACGACTGGCAAAGCATCAACCGATTCGCCGGGGCCGATCTATCGGTCATGACAGGCTTTGAGGACTGGTTTGGCCCTAGCGAAATCCTGCGGCTCGAGCGCACATTCCGATTCCCCCAGTCGATAGCTAATGCTTCCAGCCGTTTCGTTCTGCAGAATCCGAGTCAGCTCTCCAAGACGGTGGTGTCAACGACCGCCGAGTTCCCACCCGCGCTCGGCATCGTGTCCGTAGACAAGGAGGAGGCTGTGGCGCCGGCGATTCGCTACCGCCTGAAGACACTCCACGCTCAACTTGTCAGCGGCGAAGTGCTCATGCCCACCGACCGGAAGCTGACAGTGCTCGTGCTCGGGCGATATCAGCACCAGCGGGATCTCATGCCCGATACTCGCGATCTGGGCGATCGGCTGGACGTTCAGTTCAAAACAATTCACGGCTCCAAGGGCGACGAGGCGGACTACATCGTGATCCCCGGGATGGTGTCGGGCAAGTGGGGCTTTCCCAGCACTATCCCAAACGACCCGGTCTTGCGACTCGTCATGCCCAGCGCCGAGGATTTCCCACGGGCCGAAGAACGGCGTCTGTTCTACGTGGCGATGACCCGTGCGAAGCGTGGAGTGGTCCTCGTGACCCTGAAGGGTCGGGAATCGCGCTTCCTCCTTGAGCTCATCCGGGATCACCTAATCGTCAGAACGAATGCTCTCGGCAAGATTCTCGATTCGATCGTCTGCCCCGGGTGCGGTCGCGGTTTCATGGTCGAGCGCACCAGCAAGCGCGGCAAGTTCCTCGGCTGCGGGAGGTTTCCCCATTGCAAGAACACGCAGTCGATAGAAAATTCGAGAATCTGACCACGCAACTATGACCGACAGAATTCGGCCGATTAGGGAGCCATTTCAAAGTAGCGCTAGACACCCGTCGGCACGGGCTGAACAGGAACCAACGAATGTCGCCACACCGCTCCGGAGACCTTGACCCTGAGCTTCCCCGTCGTCTATCAGGAGCGAGAAGGAAGCCACACTCCGGTGTCGAGTAACTACTTGTCATAAGCGCCAGTATCGGCCTCCAAGTCAGCCTCGACGTAGTTTGCCAGCCCCAATACTTGGGGTTGCGTGGCGCCGGAATCAAATCTGCACGTCCGACTGAAGCTCCTTGAGCCTGATGAGGATCGAGCTCCCTTCGCGCAACTAATCTCCTGTCGGGGGCCGAGCGCCGACTCACCCCTTCGTGCCGGGCCGCAAAAGTCCACGGTATCGACCAGAGCGACAGCAGCCTATTCATCCGACTCTGGGCTGCGAAACCAGCGCTTCGTCCTGATAATCAGTTGTTTGGCACCTTCTACTCCTGTGGTCGGAACAATAGCGTCGTGCTATCCGCTTGGTGATGGAGGAACTGTGAACCCGAAAGAAATCGGTCCTATATTCGCGACGCGCATGTCGAGGCGTGGGTTTATCACCGGCGCGGCCGGCGGAATCGCGTTGGTCG
>Ga0209100_1000449_pt1 | contig 36125 bp, 18 predicted proteins | sample lystaG_FD_185480 | JGI IMG/M metagenome (GOLD analysis project Ga0209100, IMG submission 185480) | Glacier valley bacterial and archeal communities from Borup Fiord, Nunavut, Canada, to study Microbial Dark Matter (Phase II) -... | ecosystem: Environmental > Aquatic > Freshwater > Ice > Glacier ... | reverse complement strand
AAAGTTGCGGGAATCCTGACTGTTAAAGGCGGAACCGGTTGTATTGTTGAATATTTCGGTCCGGGAGCCTCAAGCATTTCGTGCACAGGTAAAGGAACAATTTGCAACATGGGCGCCGAAGTAGGTGCAACAACCTCCACATTTGCCTTCGACGAGAGCATGAGTGATTACCTGAAAGCAACAAATCGCGCGGATGTGGCAGAAATGGCTTCAGAAATTGCATCAGACCTGAGGGCTGATGACGAGGTCTATGCAAATCCAGAAAAATATTTTGACCAGGTCATCGAAATCAATCTTTCGGAACTTGAGCCTTATATCAACGGACCATTTACGCCCGATTTTGCGACACCGCTTTCAAAATTTAAAACGGTAGCCAAAGAGAAGGGATGGCCAATGAAAATGGAAGTTGGATTGATTGGTTCATGTACAAATTCATCTTACGAAGATATCGGTCGCGCAGCATCAATTGCACTACAGGCGCGACAGAAAAATTTGAAAGTAAAAGCTGAATTTACTGTAACACCTGGGTCCGAACTTGTACGGTACACCGTTGCACGCGACGGATTTCTTTCAGCTTTTGAAGAAATGGGCGGCGTAGTACTTGCAAATGCCTGCGGGCCCTGCATTGGACAATGGGCGCGACACAATGCCGCAAATCTTCCCGAGAACTCGATCATGACATCGTTCAACCGGAATTTCGCCAAGCGAACCGACGGAAACCCCAAAACCCATGGTTTTGTAGCATCACCCGAAATAGTTACCGCTTTCGCAATTGCCGGGACACTCGATTTTAATCCAGAGACAGATTTCCTGACGAATGAAATCGGGGAACTTGTAAAACTTGATCCACCAACAGGGAACGATTTACCCGAACGCGGATTCGCAGTCGAAGATCAAGGTTTGATACCGCCATCGACGGATTATCAGGGAATTGAAATTACGGTGAATCCCGAATCTGACAGATTACAACTGTTGAAGCCATTTGCACCTTGGGAGGGAACCGATTTGCACAACCTGAAACTCCTGATTAAGGCACGCGGCAAATGTACTACTGACCATATTTCGATGGCAGGGCCTTGGCTTACCTATCGTGGTCACTTAGATAATATCTCTAATAATTTGCTGATCGGAGCAATTAATGACTTCAACGGAAAATCAAATTCGGTGAAAAGTCAGCTTACTGGTGAATATGATGCTGTTCCAAAGACTGCAAGGGATTATAAAAAAGCAGGACTTGGTTCCGTAATTGTTGGTGACGAAAACTACGGTGAAGGTTCATCGCGGGAACATGCCGCCATGGAACCACGTCACCTGGGTGTAAGAGTCGTCCTGACCCGATCGTTTGCCCGTATCCATGAAACGAATCTTAAAAAGCAGGGGATGCTTGCGCTGACATTTGCAAATCCGGATGATTATAATCGAATCAGAGAAGACGATTCGATCGATGTTATCGGACTTGAAGCATTCATGCCTGATACACTTTTGCAGCTGATATTGCATCATTCAGACGGATCAATTGAAGACATCCTGGCAAAACACACCTATAACGAGGCACAAATCGACTGGTTTAAAGCAGGATCCTGTTTAAATTTTATTAAAGATAATCAATAAAATGTCAGTTTTAATTTACATAAAAGCCGGGCTCAAACCCGGCTTTTATTGTAATTTTCGACTCAAACATCTCATTTTTCATAAATTTGGAAATGATATCAATCATTACGTAGATTTGTAACGCGTAAGTTTTGAAACAAAAGCTTGCAATGTTCAGGAGTTAACAATTTTTAATACTATTTTTAACCAATCCACACTGTACGGATTTACCTTTAACGTCAATTTCTGAAGGTTTCGTCCGGTAAGATTAAAAGAATATGGTATTTAAACTTAAAATCATATCCGACAAGGTTGAGAACTTTGCATTGCACATTGATGCAGATGCAAAAAACACTTTTTTTGAACTTCATGAAGCAATTCAGGACGAGTGTAAGTATGATCCGTCTGAACTTGCCACATTTTTCCTGGCAGATGAAGAGTGGGACAAAGGGATGGAAATTCCAATGTTTGGAGGAAAATCAAAGAAGATTCCCTCTGTTGTCAATATGAAAAATGCTACTCTTGGTGATTATCTGAAAGAAAAAGAAGACAAATTAATCTATATTTTTGATGTCATCAATCAGAAATTGTTGTATATAGAATTAAATGAGATCGTTATGGAAAAGAAACTAAACACCCCGGTAGTGACCTTTAACAGAGGATTGGCCCCGTCACAAAGCCCATCGAATCGCTATGACAATGATTTACTTGCCAGCGAAGATTCTGAACTTCTGAACGCTTTTACTGACTTTGGCGAACTCGAAGACCTGAACATGATTTATGGTGAGATGGGTGAAGTTCTTTAGAGAAAGCCTCTGGCTATTAGCTACTGGCAGTCAACGATGGCAGAAAGTAGCTGCTTTTAAAACTATCGTATTTACAAAAGAAAAATTAAGGCCTTACTTTCAATTGAACGGTTGCCAGATGCCAGTAACCAATTGCCAGCCGCTATTTCATATTCTAAAAAGCTATTGAAAATAATGCCAAAAACCCTTCTTATTCTTCTTGGGCCCACTGGTGTAGGCAAAACAGACCTGAGCATTGAGATTGCCAAATACTACAATACTGAAATTATCTCCTGCGATTCGCGACAGATTTACAAGGAAATGAGGATTGGAACGGCTGTTCCGGATCAGCAAACACTTGAAACGATTCCTCACCATTTCATCCGGTCTCATTCCATACACGATTATTACAATGCCAGTAAATTTGAGGTGGAAGTTCTTGAAAGGCTCGAATTGCTGTTTCAAAAAAAGGATGTCGTATTAATGACAGGCGGATCAATGATGTACATCGATGCCCTCTGCAAAGGTATCGATGATCTTCCCGAGGTGGACGACGAGTTGCGCCAGTCCCTAATGGCACGAATGGAGGCTGAAGGAATCGAGAGTTTGAGAAATGAACTTAAATACCACGACCCGGTATATTACAACGAGGTTGACCTGCGAAATCCGAAACGAATTCTTCATGCGCTTGAAATCTGTCTGATGACAGGCAAGCCCTACTCCTCTTTCAGAATCAACCAGACAAAGAAACGTCCCTTTCAAATTATTAAACTCGGGCTCAACCGCGACCGCGAAGTCTTGTACAACCGGATCAATCAACGTGTAGATATCATGTTCAGCGAAGGAATTGAAAAAGAAGCGATTGATTTATATCCGTTTCGCCATCTTAACTCACTGAATACAGTAGGATACCGCGAATTATTCGATTATTTCGATGGTACGATCACAATTGAAGAAGCCAAAGAGAGGATCAAAGCGAATTCGAGGAAATATGCCCGCAAACAATTAACATGGTTCAGACGCGATCCCGAAATTAAATGGTTTACACCTGATATGAAAGATGAAATCATTGCATACGCTGACCAGCAACTTCAGGAAGGAAGCCTGTAGTAAAAACAAAAGCCGGTAAAGTACCGGCTAAATATTTAATAAAGAAAACGATATCAACAATTAGATTTCATCATCCTCTTCTTCTTCCTCTGGAAGATCATCCGGAATATCGTTGATATCTTCATCAACATCATCATGACCTTCGAACTCCTGCAATGCAAAATCATCACGTAGAATTCCATCGTCGTTAAAGTCATCATCATTCTCGACAATGTTGTTTGCTTCTTCAAGTGTCATGCGAACCAGATAATAATGATCATCGGTTTCGTATGGTAAAGCAGATACAACTTTCCCTTTTGCATTGATGTAAGTGATCAGACTTCCTGCAAAACCTTGGGGATAGGTCAGCTTTATTTGACCCTGAACATCCAGTGGAAGCTTGTCGTAGTCCTTTACGACTCGTGGTTTGTTGATTGTTGCCATAGTATATATAGAATAAGGTTTTGCCTAATAAATTATAAATTAATAAATTAACACTTTTAATAGCACCTAAATTGCCTTTCGTTTTCGAGGTGCAAAATAATAATTCAATAAATTAAAAAAATAGTTTTTTGATTTTTGTGAAAAAAAAAGTCAATTTGTATTCTTTCTGAATTTGACATCCCACAAATACTATCATAAATAATGCAAAACAACGTAATTATTTGGTTCGTAATATGAGTCGTTTTCTTACGAATTTGGGCATTGATCCTAAATTACCTACCTTTGTACCTCGTATAATATCATGCTGAAGATTTAAAAAAATGAATATTTCATATAGCTGGCTGAAAGATTACATCAATCTTGAACTCTCTCCTGCCGAAGTTGCGGCTATCCTTACCCAACTCGGACTTGAAACAGGAAGCGTCGACGAAGTCGAATCCATTAAAGGCGGATTAAAAGGAATCATTGTTGGTGAAGTTGTTACATGCCAAAAACATCCTAATTCCGACCATTTAAGTGTTACAACCATCAATATTGGCGGTGACGAAAATCTTCCGATTGTCTGTGGCGCACCTAATGTTGCGGCAGGTCAAAAGGTCGTTGTTGCAACAGTTGGAACGGTACTTTACAAAGGCGATGAGCAATTCACCATCACAAAATCGAAAATCAGGGGTGAAGTTTCGATGGGGATGATCTGTGCGGAAGATGAAATCGGCGTAGGCAACGACCATAACGGGATCATGGTTTTAAACCAGGATGCAAAACCGGGAACACTTGCCAGTGATTTTTTTAATATTCAAAGTGATTTTGTCCTTGAGGTAGATTTAACACCAAATCGCATCGACAGTGCTTCACATATTGGTGTGGCACGCGATCTTGCTGCCTTTCTTAGTCAGAAAGAGAAAATTAACTATACACGACCAAATATAGATGCTTTTAAAATTGATAACCGGAATCTTGCCATTTCGGTGGAAATTGAGAATCCTGAGGCTTGTCACCGTTATTGCGGATTGACCATTTCGGACGTGACAGTTAAGGAGTCACCCGATTGGCTGAAAAACAGGCTCAAAGCAATCGGTCAAAGTTCGATCAATAACATCGTCGATATTACCAATTACGTTCTTTACGAAACAGGTCAGCCGCTACATGCGTTTGATGCGGCGCAAATAAAAAGTGGCAAGGTGATTGTAAAAACACTTTCTGCCGGAACAAAATTTGTCACGCTCGACGGAGTTGAAAGGGAATTGTCGGATAAAGATCTGATGATTTGCAATACTGAAGAAGCAATGTGTATTGGTGGCGTCTTCGGCGGACTTCAATCAGGCGTAAAAGAGAGCACGACCAGTATTTTTCTCGAAAGTGCCTATTTCAATCCCGTATATATCCGCAAAACAGCCCGTCGTCATGGATTAAATACCGATGCCTCGTTCCGCTTCGAGCGTGGAGTCGATCCAAACGGAACCTTGTATGCATTGAAACGTGCCGCTTTGCTCATAAAAGAGATTGCCGGCGGCACCTTATCTTCCGATATTGTTGACATCATTGCCGATCCTTCCATACAGGAATTCTTTCCTGTTGAAGTTTCGTATACTAATATTACCCGCCTTATTGGAAAAGAAATTCCGAAGGAAACCATTAAAAATATTCTTAGTTCACTCGAAATTATTATCAAAGAAGAGACACCTGAAGGACTACAACTTGCCGTTCCTCCGTTTAGGGTCGATGTAAAAAGGGAAGCTGATATCATTGAAGAGATTTTACGTGTGTATGGTTACAACAATGTTGAGCCTTGCAAATCAACAAAATCAACCATTCAGCTGGCACCGCATCCCGATAAAATGAAATTGCAGAACCTGATTTCCGAAATGTTCACCGCCAGGGGCTTTAACGAAATCATGTCCAACTCACTCACAAAAGCGGCCTATTACGATCAGCTCGAATCGTTCAAATCAGAAAATACGGTTTTGCTTTTTAATCCATTGAGTTCCGACCTCAACGGGATGCGTCAGACACTCCTTTTCGGCGGTCTCGAAGCGATTAACCGTAACACGAACTTCCGGAATTCAGACCTTCGTTTCTACGAATTCGGAAATGTATATCATTTCGACGGCACAAAAACATACAACCATCCGGTAAAGAATTACAGCGAAGAAGAACACATCGGGATCTGGATCACGGGCAAGAAAGAGACCGAAAACTGGAAAGTAAAGGAAGAGCCAACCACTTTCTTCACATTAAAAGCCAATGTCGGGATTATCCTCTCAAGACTGGGTATTTCGATTGAAAATTGCACGATCGAAACAATATCTACCGACATTTTTTCGGAAGGTCTTGAATACCGGTTAAATAATGTGATAATTGGTCAAATCGGCTATTTGAACAATAAAATTCTGAAGAATCTGAATATCAGTGCTGATGTTTTCTATGGCGATCTTCGGTGGACCACCATTTTAAAAGCAATTAAAAATCATAAAGCCAGCTACACGCCACTTCAGAAATATCCGGAAGTAAAACGCGACCTGGCACTGTTGATTGATAAAGAAGTACTGTTCAGCACTATTAAAGCACTGGCATTCAAAGCAGAGAAACAAATTCTGCGAAGTGTAAATATTTTTGATGTTTACGAAGGTGCAAATCTGCCTGAAGGAAAGAAATCGTATGCTGTAAGTTTTATACTTCAGGATGAAGAAAAAACATTGAACGAAAAACAGATCGAAAAAACGATGAACCGCCTGATCAGTGTTTACGAACGCGAAGTGGGGGCACAAATAAGGTAAAAATCATTTTTTTTATTCTGAATTCTTATTAATATCTTTGTTCTAAATCATTCTTTTTTGATAGCTAAATCTGCAGTAAATTAATTATAATTATACTAACGAAATATTTATATTTAATTTCTTATTTGCCTTAACTTTCTTTAACTATTGAATTGACAAGATTTCGCGTAAATCTGCAACAATTATAGTTATGAAATATCTTCCAAACCTACTTATTGTCGACGATTCGAAGGAGAATTTATTAGTACTCGAAACAGTAATAAAGACGATTAAAGTCAATCTGATTCAGGCCATTTCTGGCGAAGAGGCATTGGAAAAAACCAACGGCGTTGAACTTGCGTTGGCGATCATCGATGTTCGTATGCCAGGTATGAGCGGCTATGAACTGGCCGTAAAAATGAATGAAGAAAGATCAGGTGATAAAGTACCGGTTATTTTTCTAACTGCCAGCAATATAAATGAAACAGAAGTATTTAATGGATACACATCAGGCGCTGTCGATTTCATTATTAAACCAGCTAATTTTCCGATTCTGCTAAGAAAAATCAATGTATTTCTTGAACTTTTCGAACAAAAACAGACAATTATCGAAGAGGCAGCACTGCTGAAAAAATCGAGTGACGAATTGTCCAAAACCCATTCGGCACTTAAAAAAAGCGAAGAAAAATTCAAAAGTTATATAGAAAATGCACCAGATGGAATTTTTGTTGCAGATGAAAACGGAAGATATGTAGAAGTTAACGAAGCTGCAACCAGAATCACAGGTTATTCGAAGGATGAGCTATTAAAAATGTCGGTATCCGATATGACTCCTGAAGAATCGCTTGAAGTTGGCTTAAATCAATTTAGAAAGATGGTAATAAATGGCACATCTAAAGCAGATTTGCTATTCAAACATAAAAATGGAACAAAACGATGGTGGACAGTTGAGTCAGTTAAACTTACTAAAAAACGATTCCTTGGTTTTACCAAAGACATCACCGATAGGAAAAAGGCTGAAGAAGAATTAAAAAGCTCTCTTGATCAATTGCACCACTTGACCCAATACATCGAGAAAGTAAGAGAGGATGAACGATTGGCTATTTCGCGCGAACTTCATGACGATTTAGGACAGGCACTTACTGCTGTTAAAATTGATCTGGGAATAATCAGACAAAATAGCTCCGACAGCGAAATGGAATTAAAAATCAATAAAGTATCGTCTCTTGTAAGCGAGACAATCAAGAAAGTTCAGAGACTTACATCTCAACTAAGACCAGAAATCATTGATGATCTTGGCCTTGAAGCAGCAATAGATTGGTACACCAAAGAATATTCACAAAGAAACGGAATTGAGGTTTCTCTCGATATGGATCCGGAGATCGATATCTCACCCGATGTTTCACTTACCATCTTTAGGATCATGCAGGAATCGCTTACAAATATTGTCCGACATTCCGAAGCTACACGCGTTAATATCGGGTTATGCAAAAACTGTAAGCATATCGATTTAAGTATTTCGGATAACGGGATCGGAATAACTGAAAACGAGATAAAATCAAAGAAATCATTTGGCATCATAAGTATGAAAGAGAGGGCTGTTTCGTTGGGAGGGACTTTTGATATCTGCCGCGAAAATGGCTTTGGTACAGTAATAAAGCTTAGACTACCCCTTAATAAAATGAAAATATGAAATAGCCATGATTGTAAAATCACAAATCGGAATGAATATTTACTCATGGCTATTCCATACGACCTTTAAAAAACAAATTATATACGTATGAAAATCCTGATATGCGATGATCATAAAATCGTTCGTGACGGCCTCAGACAAATACTTCATCAACTACATGGGGTGACTTTAATCGGTGAAGCCGGAGACGGTATCGAAGCGCTTAATCTTCTGAATAAGAACGTTTTCGATATTGTATTACTTGATATTTCACTTCCCAACAGGAGTGGTCTCGAGGTTCTTGAATCGGTTAAAACAAAATGGCCGTCTACAAATGTGCTGATGTTAAGTATGCATCCACAGGAACAATATGCGATACGCTCGCTTAAACTTGGAGCTTCTGGTTATCTCACGAAAGATACTGCTTCGGAAGAGTTGCTGCTGGCGGTAAAACGTGTGTCGGCGGGTGGAAAATACATTTCACAATCACTTGCAGAAAATCTTGCTAATCATCTTGATAAGGATGCCAACAGACTGAAACACGAAATGCTTTCCTTCCGTGAATTCGAGATCATGATTAGAATTGCAAACGGAAAATCACTTCATGAAATCGGAAACGAACTTTGCATATCCGAGAAGACCGTAAGTACCTACAGAAGCCGAATTATGGAAAAAATGGAACTGAATAAAAATACTGAATTAACAAGGTATTGCATCGAAAACGACCTTTTATAGCATTCAATTCACCACGATTAGATTACACTTTAACAATTATATCAAAATAATTATCTCCCATTATCTTGCTTCGCCTATCGTATAGTTTACTCTCCCATATCTATTTCTCAAACTCTAATGTGTAAGGATTCCCCTACAAAAGAATCAGTTAATCCCTTACAAACATTTATTCTTTATCCTACAAACTTTCACTCGTTATGATAATAATTTTACTCCAATAAAAAATATTGGATGACGTTTACATGCGACTGTGATTTACGTGAATCCTAATACACCAACATACATAAGCATTAGTTAGCATATTTATCATGAGAGTTTTATTAGCAGATGATTCGAGTCTAATTCTCGAGCGGTTGCAAGAGATGGTAAGCAATTACAAACAAATTGAGGTTGTTGGTGCGTTTAAAAATGGAACTGAGACGCTTAATGCAATAAAAGCGATGAAACCCGATCTGGCAATAGTTGACATTAAAATGCCAGGATTAAGCGGTCTGTATGTTTTAAATGAGATCAGAAAAGACGATAAAAATGTCATATTCATCATCCTAACTTTATATTCTTCAGACTATTACCGGCAGTTAGCGATTCATGCAGGCACCAATTATTTCTTTTCTAAGGCTGACGATTTTGAAAAACTAACGCAGGTGGTGGCAGAATTGTCAGAAAAAGAGAAGGATCACAAAGAAAATAGTATATCAATAATTTGATATGCTATAAGTTATGCGATTATACAATAAAATATTGTTTAAAAAATAAATAAATCAAAAAAACAAAACCAGAAAAAACAAAGAAAATGAAATACAACAGGCAAGCAGCATAGCGACCCGCGTTGTTGATCATTACCAGGTAATGGGAACAATGTTAATATGCGAAACACAACTCAAAGAAATCATTTAACTTTTAATATTTCACAAATGAAAAGAACACTAATCATTTTCGCAATTATGAGCATGATGGCTGTTTTTACAACCAAAGTCATGGCGCAAGTTACCCTAACGGGGAATACCGCTGGTGCTGAATTAGTAAAAGTGCTCACAATTACAAACACTACTCCATTACATTTTGGTGTAATTGGTATAACCGCAGGAACCGCAGGAACAGTTGTTATGAGTACAGCAGGAGCTCGTACTCCTGACGCCGGAACCACAACAATCATTAATACGGGTACTCAAAAAACAGTTGCGCTGTTCAGTTTAACCGGAACAGCAAGTGCCGGATATAGCATCGGATTGCCTTCATCCATTACCGTCACAACCGCTACAGGAGCAGGCGTTAAAACAATGACTATTAATGCACTGAAGGTTAAGGTTGATGCTGCATCAGAAGCGACAGCTGTTGGTGCAACCGGGACACTTTCTGCGGGTGGACTGTCAAGTTTCCTATTAGCTGGTACCCTGAATATTGTAGCGACCCAACAAATTGGTGTTTATACTGGTACCTATGATGTTACAGTAGACTATAACTAAATTATCTGTCTGATAAAGTGGAATGCTCAAAATCCGGGCATTTCACTTTATTGATTTAAAAAAAGGGGATAATGCTGCTTTTAACTAAATCAACAAACATATTACTATGATAATTAAATTGTCACTAATTCTGATTTTTATTATAGGATTAAACCTACAATCATTTACGCAAGGTAATTTGCTGATAACCCCAAAACGTGTAGTGTTTGATGGTAATAATCAAAAAGCAGAACTAAACTTAATGAACACAGGAACAGATTCTGCTACCTATTCTATTTCATTCAGACAATACAATATGACAGAGATAGGTAAGCTGATGCTGATTGAAAAGCCGGATTCAGCGCAAATGCCGGCAGAACCTTATCTTCGCATCTTTCCGCGCCAGGTAACTTTAGCTCCTGGTGAAGGACAGGTAATTATGCTGCAGTGCAGACGCAACTCAGGTATGAAAACCGGAGAGTATCGCTCTCATTTATGGTTCAGAGATGAAAAAAATTATGAAGCTTCCGGAAATGAAAAACCATCTTTGGATACTAATCAATTGAGCGTTTCGGTTACTGCCATATTTGGAATCACTATTCCAATAATTATCCGATCAGGTGAAATAAATGGAAGTTCATACCTAAGTGACTTAAAACTTGAAATCCAAAAAGATACGATATCATTTCTCAAACTCTCTATCAACAGAACTGGAAATATTTCTCTATATGGTAATTTATATGTCGAATTTATACCTACTCATGGCAAACCATTTGAAATTGGCAGATTAAATAGTATAGGAGTTTATACGAATATTTCCAAACGAATAATTTCAATAAAGTTGAATAATGTACCAGGGATAGATTTAAAAACCGGTAAATTGAAAGTACGCTTTACAAGCCCTGATGATTCTAAATATGTGGTTTATGCAGAAGAAGAGTTGAGTATTACGAATTAGCAATTGCCAATTATGAATTATAATCGACAAAAAATGAAGAAGAAATTGGGATTATTACTCATCAATACCCGTTTTTTTGAATTGCTGTTTTTAACAATTATTTTATCTTTTTGCGATAGCCTTTCTTTTGCTCAACCAGTGTTACCACAGCGATCACTATCAGTAACGGCTACACAAGGCATTCATTTCGGAACATTTTGTCTGACGGGTAGCTCTGGTGGTACAGTTACAGTGGGATATGAAGGAAGCAGATCGTCAACTGGTGATGTTTTACTTTTAACTAAAGCGCCAACTGCTCATCCTGCCATTTTTGAAATAAAACTTTGCGAAGGAAGAAATGTTACGATCAATTTTGATGTTTCTACCACTTTGAATGGCAGCAATAGTGGCACGTTAACACTTAATCTTGGTCCGACAGAGAAAGGGATTAACGGAGTTGGCTTTCCGACAAACAGTGATTGTAATTTTTTCACACAATTACGTATGGGCGGTACGCTAAATGTGCCTGGTGGAGCTATCGTAGGAACCTATACTGGCAGTTTCGCAATTACATTTAATCAGGAATAGTAAATGGGAAATTTCAATTACAACGGTCCGACTAAGACATTCAGTATGTTAATTGAATACATTTCATTTTTATGGAAAGGCCCATTGCTATTCCTCATTCTAAATACAATTTCTGAACCTGATGTAAAGGCACAAGCTACTTTATCTGATAAAGCAGATGTTCCCGTTTTTGCTTTTGACGAAATTCCGGTACGGGTGATGATTGAAGGATATAAAATCTTTTATATCGATGCTATATATGGTAATAATAAACTGCTGTTTGTGAATGTTGATGATTTATTCAGCACGCTCAACATTCCGAGTTATGCTGAAATAAATGGAAACAGAATTAGCGGATTTATTGAAAATGAGAGCAGGACTTATACCATTGACTATGATTTAAAACAAATAAAAATTGGCTCCAAAATAATGAATGCCCAAAATGGACTTGTCAAAGATGCAGGTGCCATTTACATGGAAACCTCGCTATTCGCCGAAGCATTTGGAATTACATTGACTTTTAATTACAGGGCGCTGACAGTTCTGTTAAAATCGGATTTTGAATTGCCTATTCTAAAAAAACTACGCATTGATAAAATGCACAATAATTTATCGAAAATAAAAGGAGAACTTATCGCCGATACTGTTCTAAAACGGGATTACCATTTGTTTAAATTTGGCACAGTTGATTGGTCTTTAGCTTCCTATCAATCATGGAATGGACCCACTGACCATAGTTTTGGTATTGGTGCTGGAACAGAACTTCTCTATGGTGAAGCCGACGTAGCCGTAAATTATTACAGCCGATACCAATTTGACAATCGACAACTATACTACATCTGGCGATGGGTCGATAACGATCAGACCATCATTAAACAGGCACAGATCGGTAAGATATCTACCCAAACTATTTCGTTTATCAATTCACCCATTGTGGGAGCAGTTATTCGCAATTCGCCAACAACTGTGCGGAAGGCGACCGGGTATTACACAATCAATGAATTTACAGAACCCAACTGGAGTGTGGAGCTTTATATCAACAATGTGATGGTCGACTTTACAAAGGCTGATGCATCCGGTTTATATCAGTTTAAAGTCCCCATCGTTTATGGCTACACCACATTGAAATTGAAGTTTTATGGTCCATTGGGTGAAGAACGGACGGATGAAAGAACTGTAAATGTACCTTATACTGTTATGCCGGCTAAAGAATTTGAATATGGCCTATCCGGAGGCTACTTACAGGATAGTCTCTCAAGTCGTTTCGGAAGAGTTGAATTAAATTATGGCGTCAATCGTATTTTGACGATAGGCGGCGGACTCGAGTATTTGTCTTCAATCCCAGGAAACCCTTATATTCCATTTGCGACAGCCACCCTTCAACCATTTAGTAAAATTACTATTAATGGGGAATATGCTCACGGGGTTAAAGCCCGCGGATTAGTGAATTATTATTTAAGGAAGGATGTCCTATTGGAAATTGATTATGCCAGATATGTTGAAGGACAACTTGCTACGCGCTTTAATGCTCCCGAAGAAAGGAGAGTAAAACTATCAATGCCGATCAGATTAAAAAAAACAATAGGTTTTGCTAAATTGGATTACATGCAACGTGTTTATAGTGCATTTAACTACAACCAAGGAAGCTTGATGTTTTCGTCATATTATCAACAATTTAGCATAAATTCAACTACGCAGATAAATTGGATTAGTAATCTTTCGGCCTACTTTATTACTGATTTAACAGCATCCTTCAGAATGAAAAATGGCGTTACAATACGTCCGTCTGCCCAATACAACATAAGCGAAGGAAATTTAATGACCTGCAAATTAGCACTTGAAAAATATATCCCAAGAGGAAATTTCTCTATTTCGTATGAGAGGAATATGGTGTACAATGACAATTTTATTAATGTATGTCTCCGATACGATTTGCCCTTTGCCAGAACCAACATCTCTGTTTCTCATAATCGCGGCTATACAAGTAGTTCAGAGAGTGCACAAGGTAGTTTGGCCTTTGGCGGCGGAAATGGGTATATCTATGGAAGCAGCAATTCGTCAGTAAGCAAAGGAGGCATATCGCTCTATCCATTTCTGGATCTGAATCGCAATGGTATCTTCGATGATGGTGAGTGCATGGTGAAAATATCCTCTGTAACAATAATGGGTGGCAAAGTCATTTTCAGCAAGAAGGATTCAATCGTGCGAATTCCTGATTTAAATGCTTTTACCAACTATATGGTAGAATTCCATGATAACGATTTGGAGAATATTGCCTGGCGATTTAGAAAGAAAGTATACCAGGTTTTAATTGACCCAAACCAGTTTAAACGAATCGATGTTCCAGTAATTGCTGTTGGCGAGGTTAGCGGCATGGCCTATCTTAACAAGGATAACTCATTAAAAGGAATCAGAAGAATTTTAGTGAAATTCTACGAAAAAAACAGCAATGTGGTAGTTGCAGAAACACTTTCAGAATCGGATGGATATATCTATTATATAGGACTTGAGCCTGGTGAATACATTGCACGTATTGATCCTGTACAACTTACAAAGCTAAACATGATATCCTCTCCTGAACAAATCCCGGTTAAGATATCCAATTCTTTTGATGGAGCGATTGTCGAAGGCCTGGATTTCAAACTTAGTCCTGCCAAAGAACCAGTGGTGTCGGATAACGCGAATATTAGCAATCAAATTAAACCTGATACTGTAGTTGCAAGGAATCTGCAAGATACTATTAAAATGAAACCACCTGAAACAACCAAAACTAAGATATCTGTCATCGGATATGAAGGCAATGTGCTCCAGATTGGCGCTTTCAAAATTAAATCAAATGCATTTGCAGCATACGGGAAACTCACAAAGATTACTGAAAAGCCAACTGTCGTTGTCTATGAAGATGGTTTTCATAAAGTACGTATTCTGGGTTTTGCCAATCGTGAACTTGCCCGTCAATTTGCGCTCAAATTACCGGAAATGGGATTTCATGCATTTTATATTCCTGTTATTAAACCGAATAGCTCAGTTCAGGTTGGAGAATACGCAAAAGAAAATGATGCAATAAATGCGAAGAATGAATGGACGAAAAGTACTGAAAAACCAGTTTTCATCATTTATGAAAAAGGGCTTTATAAAGTACGGATTAGCGGATTTCAAGATCAACAGCAGGTACTTATGTTCCTGCCAAAACTGATTGAAAGTAATTAGAATTACTTAACAGAAACTGAAAATGACTAAAAGTTTGAAATGCATTTCCGTTTTTGCCTTTGTGCTGGTTTTATTGCTGGTCATGAGCTATAATTCGAATAACAATAATACTACTGTAAATGGAAACATAATTTCAAAATTGGATTTTGTATTAACCAACATAAAAGATTAATCATAATGAACACAAAAGCATTAGGTTTCGTTATACTTTTATTTGTTCAATACAATGTATTGGGCCAGGCGGCTGCAAGTTGGAATTATAATACGCAAACAGGCACCTTGGGTACAACATATAGCTGGATAGACTGTTCTGCGGGAGCCAATATTGTTACGGGTGACGACACGCAAGCCTCTGTTTCGTGGCCTTTTAATTTTAGATTTTATGATAATAATTATACAACTGCAAACAGTTTAAGTGTAGCTACCAATGGTTTTATTCGCCTTGATGGTGTTGCTGATGGGGCAAATTATAATGCTGCAAGTAGTTACGATGTGACGGCTACCGCCACTAATTTTGGGCAAATTATTGCGTTGGGAATTTATGATGATTATGTTGGCAGAACTACCGCTTCCTGGGTACGATCCTTAGTAACCGGCACCGCTCCGAACAGAATATTTACAATCGAATATAATGATCTGGAAATTAATTATAATGCCGGCCTATACGCCGATATTCAGGTTAGTTTTTATGAATCCATTAATAAGATTGTTCTGAAATTTGGAGGTGATAATGTTAGTGTAAGTGGTGCAGATATTGGGATTCATAGCGGTGTAGCAACTTATTTTAATAAGTGGCAGGAAGTTGCGAGTGGCACTAATAATACCTGGATTGAATATTCAGCCCCAAATATAGAAGTAAATGCCACTGTTGGCATATTAACAGCTAATTACCCCTCTCTTAAAGGTGCATTTGATAAAATTAATGATGGAACACATCAGGGAAATATCACTATTAAATTAAAATCTGGCACAACTGAAGGTTCATCAGCAATTTTAAATGCCAGTGGTACCGGTAGTTCAAATTATTCGTCAGTTAATATTTATCCAACAATAACGGGGCTTTCCATATCCGGAAACCTGGCAACGCCTTTGATAGATTTAAATGGTGCTGATAATGTAACCATTGATGGCAGAGTAAATGCAACCGGTAGTGCAAAAGATTTGAGTATCGTAAACACAAGCACAGCATTAGTTGCTGGTACTTCAGCTATTCGTTTTATAAATGGCGCCACAAACAATACCATAAAATACTGTACAATTAAAGGTTCGCAAACATTAGCTGCCAGTGGTATTCTATTCTTTTCAACAACAACAGCGGGAAGTGGAAATAATACAAATATCATTGATAATAACAATATAACCAATGCTGCCAATGTTAACAGGCCTGTAAATACAATTTATTCAGAGGGAACTGCAGGAAAGGAAAATAGTGGAATCATCATTAGTAATAATGCTATTTATGATTTTCTGAAACATGCTACTGCCTCCAATGGAATTTATTTGAGTACGAATACAACTGACTGTGCCATTGACGGAAACAGTTTTTATGAAACAACTTCATTCATTTCGACTAGTGCTGTAACTTATAATGCAATATATATAAACAATACAACGGGAAATAACTTTATCGTAACAAATAACTACATAGGTGGAATCAGCGCTTTATGCGGAGGTACACCCTGGACAAAAACCATTGCAACCAATAATATATTTGATGCCATCAGCCTGAATGTAGGTACGACTACTGCCAGTTCAATCCAAAACAATACCATTCAAAATTTTAATTGGAGTAACTCGGGCAATGCATTATGGAAAGGCATAGAAATTTTGGGTGGGGATATAAATATTGGAACTATTACAGGCAATACGATTGGTGCAGCAACAGGTACAGGATCTATTACAGTAACAGGAAGTACGAACGGTCAAATTGTATATGGAATATATATATCAAGTATAGGAACAGTTGATTGTCAGAACAATGCAATTGGATCTATCACTGTTGGCAATGGAGCAACATTGGCAGGTAATTTTTATGGTATTAATAAAACGATAACGGCGGGAACAACAACCATTAGCAACAATACGATCGGTAGTACTACTTCTGCTAATAGTATCAATGCCAGTTCGGGAAGTACGGCAAATGCTCAGGTTGTTTATGGGATTTATAATGCCGGTACAGGCACAATTGCAATATCGAACAACACTATTTCAAAACTTACCAATGGTACAACCAACACCACCGTTGGAACATTGGGCGTAGTAAATGGAATAACTTCGTTAAATGGAACAATTACCATCGCCAACAATACTATTTACGACTTATCTATCGCAAATGCCAACACAAATACAACCAGCAGCGCCTCGGTTTGCGGTATGGCGCTAACCGGAACTGCAACCCCTAAAACTGTAACCGGAAATACCATTTTTAATTTGTCAAATTCTTATGTTTCGTTTGCCGGTAATGTAATAGGCATATATTTTGCCGGAGGTGTCAGTACTAATGTTGTTTCAGAAAATTTTATTCATAGTCTGTCGGCTACAGGAGTCAGTTCGATAACAGCCAATATGTATGGAATCAAAATAGCAACAGGAGTCACTACTTATTTCAACAACATTATCAATCTGGGCGGAAATACCAAAACAAACGTTTATGGGATTTACGAAACGGGAGCACTCAATAATAACAACAACCTCTATTTTAATACAGTTTATATCAGCGGAAGCCTCGCTTCAGGAAGTACCAATAAGTCTTATGCTTTATATAGTGCTGTTTCGACCAATGTTCGGAATTTCAGAAATAATATCTTTTTGAATGCCCGTTCAACAACTGCAGGGGCAAACTTACATTATTCCGCTTATTTTAATTACACAGCAAGCACCAACATAACACTTAACTATAACGATTATTTTGTGTCTGGTACCGGAGGTGTAATAGGTTGGTGGAATTCGGCAAATAAAACTTCGCTGCCAATTATTACAGGACAAGATGCAAATAGTTTGGCAATTAATCCAATATTTACTGCACCAGGAGGAACAAATGCATTAGATTATATAACAACTGCTGCTTTGGCAGGTGTTTTTGGGACAGGTATTCTAACAGATTACAGTGGAATCACCCGAAACAATCCACCAAAAATGGGTGCATTGGAATCGGCTCTTGGTTTTGTTTGGCAAGGTAATATAAGTACAGATTTTGCTACCGCAAGCAATTGGCAAAATGGAGCTGTCCCTACTGATGGAGCTGATATTTCGTTTGCAGCAACTCCTGCAAATGATTGTTATTTAGACCAAAACAGAACACTAAAAAATATAACCAACACAAGCTCGAAAAAGTTCGTTATTAACGGGAAACAGTTCACCTTATCTGGTAATTTGATTTCTGCCACTGCCAACCAGATAGATGCTTCAAGCGCTTCTTCAGTCATTGTTTTTACCGGAACCTCAGCGCAAAGTATTCCTGCCGGGGCATTTGTCAACAATACCATTGACGGACTGACAGTAAATAACAGCAGCGGGTTAACACAAAACGGGGCTATTACAATTCAAACCAACCTTACACTTACAAATGGCGCTTTTACTATTGGAGCAAATACTTTAACGTTAAATAGTTCAATTTCAACCATATCAGGAACATTAACCGGTGGAAGTACTTCCAATATTATTATTGGTGGAAGCGGGGCAAGCACTACATTGCCATCAGTTTCGCTCAACAATCTTACCTTAAACCGGACCAATGGTATAAGTACAGGAGGAAATATAACTGTTGCCGGCCTCCTGACCTTAACAAGTGGTACGTTGGTATTGGGCCCAAATATGTTTACAGTCTCGGGAAGTACTCCGGTGAGAACCGGTGGTAGTATCAATGCAGGCAATACTGGAGCAACGCTGTTATTTACCAATGCTTCAGCCATTATACTTCCGGTTTCAATATTTACAGGAAACATCAATAATTTAACTGTTAATGGGGCAGGAATTACCGCTTCTGATGATATATCAGTAAATGGAGTCCTGGATTTACAAAATGCCAATCCATCATCGGTAAAAGGAAGTCTGGATATGAGCACATTTACATTGAATATGGGCGCTGTAGCTACTACAATTGGTATTGGGGATGTTACAGGTATAATTAAAAGACAACATACATTCCTTGGAAACGTTGAGTACAGTTTTGGGAATCATTATACCACATTAACATTTATCAATACAGGTGTAAAGCCAGGCTGGGTAAGCTGTAAAGTTTCAATAGGATCGACATCTGCCTGGAGAAGTGTTGCCGTAAAAAGAGAATATAGTTTTGCTATAGATGCAGGTACCGACAAAACTATAGTCAGGTTGCATTATCTGGATTCAGAATTAAATAGTGGCGAATTGGATGAATCAAAACTGGTTCTTTGGGATAATCACAACTTGCCCACTCCAAATTTCATAACAGAACCTCATGGCAAATCAGCTGATAATATAGATAACAATTGGATCGAAAGATCCGGAATGTCAATTACTTATCTTGCTCCTTCTACAACTCTTGATGATAAACAATGGGGGTTAAGTTATACAAATACAACAAGGATTATTTGGACAGGCATAGAAAATACCGGTGACTGGAGTTCATCCGGTAACTGGAATGGTGGGGTTCCAACTTCAACAGATGATGTTTTAATCCCAGCGGGACTTTCTACACCCTATCCATATAGAAACTTAAGTTCAGGTACTATACCAGCAGTTGCTAACAAAATAGAAATCGAACCAGATGCTTCAATTACGGTTGATTCATATGACATTACTATATATGGATCATCAGGTGCATGGATCAATAACGGCACATTTGTTCCGGGCACCGGAAAAGTGATCTTTGACAATACCTTCGCTACCATTTCCGGCACCACGAATTTTTATGATGTAACAATTAATACTGGTAAATCCCTTCGGATGGAAGACGGTTGTGTCATGCGGATTGCCGGCGCTATGCAGAACGATGGAGCCTGGCATGTCGTAACTACCAGCAACTCAACCGTGGAATATAACGGCGGGAATCAGGTTGTAGTATCTCCAAATCCCACGACAACCAGATACAATAATCTGGTTCTCAGTGGAAGCGGTATCAAAACATTGCCGGGTACAGCATTAATGATTGAAGGTGGTTTTATTTTAACAGGACCAGTTACAGCTACTGCCGCTTCTTCATTAACAGTAGGAGGGGAACTTGAAATACAAGCAAATGCAACATTTGCTACAGGTACCTTTAATCACACTATAGCCGGGCACTTCGATAATTCCGGAACTTTCAATGCAACAACTGGCACAACCATTACACTGAATGGAACAGCGGTGCAAAATATCTATGGTGGATCAGTAATCAATTTTGAAAATTTCATAATAAATAATAGCGCAGGTGTTAATATGTTCACGGATATAGTTGTTAACGATGTGCTTACACTCACCAACGGAAACTTAAATGTCGGAGCAACTTTATTGACAATCAACGGCGATGTATCGAAAACATCCGGATTTATTAATGTGATAACCCTTTCTTCTTTGTATTTTGGAGGAACAACTTCGCTGACAACCGCAGCCGATTTATTTGCAACAACACCTTCAATCAGCAATCTGACGATAAACCGTGCTGGTGGTTTGGTCTTAGGGAGTGATATCACGGTTAACGGTATTCTTAGCCTGATAAGTACAAATCCGACAGCTTTCATAGGCAGCCTGGATTTGGGAACAAACACCTTGCATATGGGAGCTACAGCTACTACAACCGGTACGGGAGATGTTACAGGAAGAGTGAAACGCACGGCTATTTTACCGGATATTGAATACACATTTGGAAATCAATTCTCAAGCGTTACATTTCCAAACATTGGGACTTTACCAACTGAAATAACACTGAAAATCAGTATAGGCGCAGCTCCAACCTGGAAAACAGAAAGAATAAAAAGGATTTATGATATAAGTCAAATCGGCGGAAATGGCACAAAAGCAATATTAAAGTCACATTACCTGGATAGTGAATTGAATGGGAATGTTGAAATCAACATCAGTTTCTTTAGTTATGTTTTCCCAAGCTCAACATTGCTGGATCGCGGAGTGACACAATTAAATACCACTGATAATTGGATCACATTGAACAATGCAGATTTTGGCAATCTTCCTCCAGTCTTTGGCGTTATAGAACATGGTTTCGGAGTTTCAATCTCCGATGTAATAACATGGGACGGATCTGAAAGTACTGATTGGTACAATCAGTACAACTGGATTCCGGCCTATAGCCCGGGTGCTACCAGGAGAGTAATAATACCAGATGCTGCCACAACACTGAATGACCCAATCATTGCAATCAGCAGTAGTAGCTCAGTCAAAACACTATCCATACAGCCTGGAGGAATATTAAACGCCGGGACTGGTTCACAACTTACAGTAGTTGGAACAAGTGGTGCCTGGAGCAATAACGGTACGTTTAATGCAAACACAGGAAAAGTGATTTTTAATTCAGGTATTCCTGCAGATATTGTTACCATTGCAGGAACTACAGGTTTCTACAATATTGAAGTGGGAGCAAATACTACCATGCAGCCGGTATCAGGTTCTATTCTTAGGATAGCGGGTACCGGAACTGCTGATGCAACAAGTAAAGTTGATTTCTCAACTGTCAATAACACTGTAGAATGGAATGGTGCTGATCAAACCATTGTAAATCCAATAGGAATTGGTGCCAATAGCGGTTATTACAATCTGACCCTCAATGGTAGCGGAACCAAGACAATGCCCGTCACAGCAATGACAGTTGTCGGCAATTTCACTGTGGCCGGCACTTCATTGGTAACTGCTGCTGCAGATTTGTCGGTAACCGGAAATTTTACCGTTGGCAACGGCGCTGTTTTTGCAACCGGTGCTTTTATTCATTCCATTGCCGGAAATTTTGAAAACAACGGAACATTTACAGGTACAACAGGTGGTTCAATTACATTGAATGGTACAACCGCACAAGTTGTTTCGGGAGCTTCAACAAGTAGTTTTTATAATTTAACGATAAACAATATTTTTGGTGTGACCCAGGCTGCCAATATTAATGTGAACAATGGTTTTACATTCAATAACGGAATGCTGATCGTGGGGGCTCACACTCTCGGAGTAAATGGAACGTTAAGCAATCCATCCGGTAATATTGTTGTAAGTACATCCTCCAACCTGAGTTTTGGTGGAACAGCGGCTTTAACGATTAACAATAATTTATTCAGTGCCACGCCTTCAATCAGTAACCTTACCATCAACCGTACGGGAGGAGTTACCCTAGGCAATCAAAGTATGACCGTAAATGGTGTGCTGGATTTGCAGGCAGGAACACTCACGCTGGCTGCCAACAGTTTAACCATCGCCGGAAGTGCTCCAACCCGCACAACTGGTAATATTAATGCCGGCAACACGAGTGCAACACTGGCATTTACCAATAGTGCGGCAATTACACTTCCGGCATCTGTTTTTACCGGAAATATCAATAATCTCACTGTAAATGGTGGCGGAATAACTGCTGGTGGCGGTATTTCAATAATTGGTGTGCTTAGTCTTTTGAGTGCCAATCAGTCAGCTACTGTTGGTAGTCTGGATATGAGTACTTATACATTAAATATGGGAGCATCTGCCACAACCTTAGGTACCGGCGACGTAACCGGGATTGTAAAAAGGGAGCATACATTTTTAAATGACGTGGAATACAGTTTTGGAAACCAATACACTTCTTTAAATTTCCTGGGTGTGCCTGGTGGTATAAAACCAACCTGGGTAAGTTGTAAAATAGAAATCGGAACAGCGCCAACATGGAGAAGTGAAGCCATAAAACGCTACTACAGTTTTGCACAATCGGGTGGAACAGACAGAATGATTGTAAAGTTGCATTACCTTGACAGTGAATTACACGGGGCAGAAACAGACGAAACAAAACTTGTTTATTGGGATGCTTATGATCCGGCTTTGGGAGTCAATAATTTCGTGAAATTTTATCCTCGAAATCACAATGCAACAGATGCAGCTAACAATTGGATTCAGCTAACCGGACCAGCCATCAATTACCTGGCAACCTCTTCTGCATTAGATGTAAAACAATGGGGATTGAGCTACAGCAATGTTACTGTTCATACCTGGATCGGTCTTGAATCCGTTTCCTATCCTGGCGATTGGAGTTTGCCAGGCCATTGGGACGGAGGAGTACCTCAGGCCGATAATGATGTCTTGATTCCATCTTCTTTGCCAATCGGTAATTCCGGATACCCTTATAGAAATCTTCTTTCTGGCATAGCGCCTTCAGTTGCGAAATCCGTTGCAATAGAAGCCGGCGCATCTTTGAGCGTGACTGATTTTGATATAACTGTTTATGGAGATGGTGATTCCTGGGTAAACAACGGAAGTTTTAACCCTGGCACAGGAAATGTGATTTTTGCCAATGGCGATGAAACAAAGACAGTAACAATCAGCGGAACAACCAATTTTAATAATTTAACGATTACCGACAAGACACACCTTCATCAGGGTATCAACAGTATTACAAGAGTTGCAGGAATGCTAAATGCGAACAGTGGCTCTGCAGTCGATTTTACTACCAATCCAAACACAGTTGAATACAACGGCAATAGCGGTCAGGCGGTTATCAATCCAACCGGGGATGCTAATTCAGGTTATCATAATCTAATTCTGAGTGGCAGTGGAACAAAAACGCTTCCTGCTTCTTCGTTAAACATAGAAGGCGATCTGACCACCAATGCTACTGTTTCTGCCAGCGGAAATACGCTTGTAATAAATGGATTGGCCTCACAAAGTATAAGTGGAACAGTAACTCCAGCATTAAACAATCTAACGATTTCCAATACCACCGCCACTGTTACTGCCGCTGTAAATCTGGATTGCTCCGGCAACTTTACAAATTCCGGCGATTTTGATATGACAACTTATGCACTCGCTGTTGCTTCAACAGTTACAAACTCCGGAACGGTAAGAACTGCTTCGGTAAGCGCTACACCGTTACCATCGGGTAAAACCTGGGGTGGAACCGTGCAGTATTATACAACAACCGGTGGCCAGAACGCAATGACAGGAACTTACAATAACCTCACGCTAAGCAACACAAGCGGTACCCAATCTGCCAACGGAAACCTAACTGTATATGCAACTTTAATAACTACTTCAGGCGGAGTGCTGAATATGGTTACCAACCAATTGCTTGGCACTTTGTCGACAATAACCAATGGCGGAACCATTCAGACCCAGAACACCAGCGCTGCACCTATTCCTACTGGCAGAACCTGGGGTGGAACAGTGAAATACAATGCCTTAACCGGTGGTCAAACCACTATGACTGGTACCTACAATATTTTAACCATAAGCAATACCAGTGGCACACAAACAGCAAGTGGCGATATCACAGCAACAACGTTCAATACCACGGCAGGAGGGACAATGAATATGGCAACCTATGCCCTGGCATTAACAAATCTCTCGCATGCCGGAATTTTACGTACTCAAAATACTTCGTCAACCCCATTTACATCAGGAAAAACATGGGGTGGAACGGTGGTTTTCGACGGTGCTTCGGGCCAAACCCTTCCCACAACTGCATCAATATTTAACAATCTTTCCATCAGCAATACAACCGGAGTAATCGCTACGGCTAATCAAACAGTAACAGGTATTCTAAGTCTTACCACTAATCCGGATGCAACGCATGGAAGTCTGGATATGGATACCTATACTCTTGAAATGGGATTAACTGGAACAACAACCGGAGACGGTGATGTAACGGGGATTGTTAAAAGAACCGGTAGTTTTATTGGAAATGTTTCGTATAGTTTTGGTAATCAATTTACTTCTGTTGCGTTTATTAATACCGGGACAAAGCCAGCATGGTTAAGTTGCCAGATCATTTTAAATGCGATACTTCCTACCAAAACAGGTTCTGTTTTGCGTTATTATAGTTTTGCTGAAGATGGTACCTATACTGATCAGGTTATTGCCCGACTTCATTATCTGGATTCTGAATTGAATGGTAACGCAGAGGGAAGTCTTGTTTTTTGGGATAAAGATTCTGGTGGCCTTGGAGAGCATGGCAAAACCGGAAATAATACTACCGATAACTGGGTTGAATTAGCAGGAATGCCTGTTAGTTATTTGGCTCCCTCAGCTACCCATCCCTCAGCCACTTTATGGGGTTTAAGTAGCTCCGAACTAACCAGAAATACCTGGAATGGTGCAACCGATACTCAATGGGATGTTATCACAAATTGGACTGGTGGACATGCACCATATACCACAGATGATGTGTTAATACCCGGTAGCTTAACAAATTATCCGTCATTAACAGCATCTGCAAACGCCGTGGCTCAAACACTTGAAATAGCACCAGGTGCTTCAATTACAGCCAATGCTCAAAACATAGATATATCGGGCGCAACCGGTGCATGGGTTAATAATGGAACCTTTACACCTGGAACAGGAACTGTAACATTTTCACATGCAACATTATCGGATGTCGTTTCAATTTCCGGAACTTCGGAACTTAGTTTTTACAATCTTACCGTAGGCAGCACTGTTTACCTTCAACCATCAGACGGGGATCTTATAAAAATAGCAGGAGCACTTACTCAAACTACTGGTAGCATCCTCGATTTTACAGCATCAGAAAATGCCATAGAATACAATGGCACAGCCTCTCAGTTGGTAATCGACCCAATTGGTCCCGGAACCGACGTTGGCTATGAAGACTTAATCATTAGCGGAGGACCAAAAACCTTTGAATCTACACTTCATATTACAGGTGAGTTAATAAACAATAAGTCAGTCCTCTCAGTTACAGGGGAAGTTATCTTTATAGATAATGGTGATGGCCTCCCTAACTGGATAACAGGAAATTATTCAGTCGATTTCGAAAATCTTACGCTTGCTAACTCGGCTGCGCCAACTGTTACCTCAGTTGATATAACAGCAAGTAGTACACTAACAGTCAACAGTGGAGCAATTTTGAAACTGGGAACCACAAACACTGTGGGTGGAACAGGAACCCTTACCGGAAGCGGTACAGCCAAAGTAACAAGAATTGCATCCACACCGGATATGGCAACGCAATACCCGATTACTACAAAAACACTTTCCGATCTGACTGTTGATTATTGCGGCGCCGGCAACCAGACAGTAAGTGCTATCAATTATGGTAACCTTTTAATCACTGCCAATGGTACACGTACCATTACACTGGCAGGAACCGGAACCATAGGCGTATCCGGCGCATTTAGTCCCGATTTAAGTTCCACAAGTTACAGTATTACCGGCTCAACACTCGAAGCCAATGGAACTGGTTCGCAATCCGTCCCGGCATTTAATTACTATAATGTAAATATTACAGGCGATAGGAGCGGTGGAACCATTACCCTGGTGAATGGCGGAACCATTGGTATTGCAGGCCATAGCACTGTATCAGTTACCAATGCAAATTTTGTCATTACTAATAATACAATCGATATTAACGGAAGTGAGGCACAAACCATCGATCCTTTCAGTTTTTATAACGTGATATTCAGCAACAGCGGCACTAAAACAACCACTGGTAATTTAGTGGTGTATGTTGGATTTACCGTTAATTCGGGTAGTACATTGGATATGGCAGCGTTTACCTTATCAGGTCCGATGAGTTCAATCAACAACAATGGAACAATAAAATCTTCGAATACCAGCGCTGCTCCGATACCAACTGGAAAAACCTGGGGCGGAACCATTGAATATACGGGAAGTGCAGCGCAAACCGTGGTTGCAGGCATCTACAATAACCTGACCATGAGCGGTGCAGGTGGCGGCACCGCAGGTGACATGACTGTGAACGGAGTCTTGAATCTTAGTCATACAAATCCATCTGCAACACAAGGGATTTTGCATACCGGCATCAATACACTCAGTATGGGCCCATCAGCTACAACAATAGGTGATGGTGATGTTACAGGAATCGTGAAAAGGCAACATACATTTGTTAATGATATAGAATACAGTTTTGGAAACCAATATACTTCTTTAAATTTTCTGGGAGTGTCTGGTGGTTTAAAACCAACCTGGGTAAGTTGCAAAATAGCAATCGGAACAGCGCCAACTTGGAGAAGTGAAGCAATAAAACGTTTCTACAGTTTTGCACAATCGGGTGGAACCGACCGGATGATTGTAAAGTTACATTACCTTGACAGTGAATTGCATGGCACTCAAACAGACGAAACACAACTTGTTTTATGGGATGCTTATGATCCTGCCCTGGCAGCCAATAATTTTGTAAATTTTTATCCGCGCAATAAAAATGGACACGATGCAACCGGCAATTGGGTGCAGCTAACCGGGCCTGCTGTAAATTATCTTGCAACCTCATCTACATTGGATGTAAAGCAGTGGGGATTGAGCTATAACAATGTTGCTGTTCATACCTGGATTGGTCTGGGTTCAGTTTCATATCCAGGCGACTGGAGCTTACCGGGACATTGGTCTGGCGGAGTGCCTTCTGCAACTGACGATGTGTTGATTCCCGCGACCTTACCAACCGGAAACAGCGGTTATCCATATAGAAACTTACTTCCTGTGATATCGCCTGCTTCAGCCAAAACAATTGAAATTGAGCCTGGTGCTACTTTGAATGTTAATGATTATAACATTACCATTTCAGGTGATGCCAATGCATGGGTCAATAACGGAACATTTAATGCAGGAACCGGAACTGTAATTTTCAATAATGGATCCACAACAAATGCGGCGACACTGGCTGGCACAACAAATTTTCATGATTTAACGGTAAGCGACAATACAAAAGTTCAGCCTGCAGCAAGTAGTATTTCAAGAATTGCCGGAACTTTCAACGCTGGGACCGGCAGTATTCTCGACTTCGGCGCCAGTGCCAATACGATTGAATACAATGGAAGCAGTGCTCAAACTGTTCTTGATCCTGGTGCAAGTTATGGATACCACAACCTGATATTCAGCGGCAATGGCAGCAAGACACTTCCCTCATCTACTTTGAATATATTTGGTAATCTGACTGTGAATACGGCTATTTCTGCTACTGGAAATACACTTTTGATGAAAGGCGTAAGTTCCCAAAGTATATATGGGACTGATCCAATACTATTTAATAATCTGACCATTGATAATGCGGCAGGTGTTTTACTTGATGCTGATCTGCTTACTACTGTAGGTGGAGCTTTGCTTATCAACAGCGGCAAGAAGTTAGAGATAGCTCCGGTACAACAACTTACTGTTTCCGGGACACTTACTAATAATGCCGGGGCAAGTGGATTTGTATTACAATCAGATGCAACAGGAACTGCATCACTGCTTCACAATACGGATAATGTATCTGCTACAGTTCAGCGTTATATAAGTGGTATTGCCGAAGGGTGGCATTTTCTGTCGTCCCCGGTTTCGGGTCAGGGTATAAGTGGCAGCTGGCTGCCTTCAGGAACCTATGGCAACGGTACCGGGTATGATTTATATTTATGGAATGAACCCAACAATTGCTGGATCTATAAGCTAAACACCACCTCAACAATCAATTGGAGTACAGTCCATCCGGGAGGTAATTTTGTGGTCGGTCGCGGTTATCTCTATTCAACACAAGCTGCTAACCCTACAAAAGAGTTTGCCGGAAATTTAAATAATGGGTCTTTAAGTTATGGCCTGACAATCAGCAGTACCGATATAACACTTAAAGGATTCAATCTGATTGGCAATCCTTATCCTTCCTCCATTGATTGGGCAGCTTCCTCTGGATGGACACGATCCGGGTTAGTAAGTTCAGGCAGCGGGTACGATATGTGGATATGGAACCCAACAGCAGGCAATTACGGGGTGTGCAATTCTTTCACCGGAAGCGGAACCAATGATGTCACGCAGTACATCGCGCCAATGCAGGGTTATTTTGTGCGGGCTACCAGTGCCGGAGACCTTACAATAGACAACTCGGTACGGGTTCATAACGAGGCCAACAATTGGAAAAATGCAATACTTAAACCAGATATGCTAAGCTTAGGTGTGCTATCGGCATCAGACAATACCTTCGATGAGGTACAGTTACAATTTGGATATACCCGAAATCAAACGGGTGCGGCAAAACTCTTTAGTCAGGTAGTTACAGCCCCAAGTCTTTATATCCCATTGACTGGTGAATATTATTCAGTACGATACCTTACTGACACTGTGGACAATCCAACGGTTCCGGTACTATTTAAACCGGGAAGAGACGGAAATTACACGCTCAATAGCAGGTTCGACTTCGATCGGTTTGCAAACGTGATCCTCGAAGATCGTCAAACGAATGTGCTGCAAAATATGAAAACAGGACAAACCTATAATTTCGCTGCACTAAAAACGGATGATGTTAATCGTTTTGTTTTGCATTTTGGATCAGTTAAGAACCAGTCTGAAAATGAACTTCCTGCAAATATTTATACGGATGGCATCCATTTAATAATTGACCTTGCATTAGTTTCGGGAGAAACCGAAATTATTGTTTCGGATGTGATGGGACGAAAAATATTTGAAAAGAAATTACAAGGAGCCATCAGGCACGCCTTGAATTTTGAAGCCGGCTCACAACTACTGGTTGTGTGTCTTAAAAACCAGTCAGGAAACCTTTGCCGAAAATTAGTATGGCGGCGGCAATCGTTTTCTGATTGACAAATAAAAAAAAATCAGACATGAACCAAATGAAAAATAAAGTTCCAATGAGGGTAAAAGAAGACCTTATAAAGGATGTCGAAAAAGCTATTGCCCGGATTGATCCAACAGATATGAAATCGTTCGTTATTGAAAAAAACGCATTAAACTAAAAAGGCCATGCTAAACAAAGGAATTTACATCTACGGGATTGTTCCGGACATATATAGTTCGGAAATGTTTAGATCGATTCATAATTCGGGAGTCTATACGATCCCATTTCATGACCTGTCAGCCATTGTTTCCAACTGGGAGAGCTCATTGTTCGATTTATCCGATAGAGAGTCGCTGGGTTATTTGCTTGCCCATCATCATAAAACGATTGAAGCGATCATGGCAAAAGGTTTCAACTTGATTCTCCCCATGAAATTCAGGACAATCGTGCATGACAAGGTGGACATATTTAGCATCCTATCAAACGGCCACAACCTAATTATGAATGCGTTGAAAAACATTGAAAATTTGACAGAAGTAGACCTGGAAGTGACCTGGGCTGATTTTGGCAGTATACTGAATGAGGAAGCAAACCATCCTGAAATTGTAGCGATGAAAAATAACATGCTGAAAAACATTGACAATATAGCACAAATCGACCATGTTAAAATAGGAATGTTAATACACGAAAAACTGAATGAAAGGAATAAGCGCGTGGAAATGGCTATTTTGGATTCACTGTCCCCAATTAGCCTGGATATAAAAACCCACGACGTTATAAATGATCAGATGATAACCAATTCTGCTTTTCTGATTAACAGGAATAAAAAAGAACTATTTGAACAGACAATTGATCAGCTGGATGCAGAATTCAAGGATCTCCTAAACTTCAAACTTGCAGGTCCATTGCCATGTTATAGTTTTTATACCGTTGAAATTAAGGCGTTAAATCCAGACCAGGTTGTGCAGGCAAAAAAAGGACTTGGACTAAGCGACGAGACAACCGAATCAGAGATTAAAAAAGCCTATCTTGAAAAAGCGAAACTATTTCATCCTGATAATAGTCCGGATAATGTGGATGCCGAAAACTTCAATATGATTCAAAATGCTTTCCATACCTTACTCGATTATAGTGCAGCTGCAAAGCAATCGTCAAAAGAAAATTTTATATCGCTGGCAAAAGAAAAGGTGGTCGAGAATTTGATTCTGGTGAAAATAAAGGAGTAATCAGCAGAATTCAAAACGTTTGAGTTTAATTTGCATTCAAATGCAGCGCATTAAATCCGATAATTTTTCTCCGTTTTTCATCCCATAATCGAAGTTTGAGCGATCGGAGACTTGTAAAGAAGGTGATGGGTTGAATATCCTGAAAGATCGTGTTTTCTTTATAGCAGGCGGGAAGTTTGTAATTGGGAATTCGTGGACTTAGGTGATGGATATGGTGAAACCCAATATTCCCTGTAAACCATTGCAGTACGAGGGGAAGTTTGAGAAAAGAACTTCCCTGTAAAGCAATATTTTTATAGTTCCATTCATTACTCCTCGTCCATATCACATTTTCGTACTGATGCTGGACATAAAATAGCCATACTCCATGCACGGAAGCAATATATAGTATAGGCAATTGTATCAAAAGATAGGCTCTCCAGCCGATGACCCACATGCACAGCGCAATTACAATTATTAACGCCAGATTTGTAAGGTGAAGATACAAATGTTCCTTCCGGTTCATATATGCTTTTGGTAACCGGTTTTGAAAAACGAAAACAAGGAAGGGTGCAATTCCAAACAGGAAGATCGGATGCCGGTAAAAATGGTACATAAACCGCTGCCATTTCGATAGTCTTAGGAACTCTTCGACAGTAAGCGTTTTTACATCGCCTGTGCCACGTTTGTCGAGATTGCCGACAGTCGCATGATGTTCTTTATGGTCATGGTGCCATTTGTGGTAAGGCGTAAAAGCCATTAATCCGGTAATAATCCCCACTCCGGTTGAGAAGTGGCGACTTAAAGAATGATCCGTGTCCGCAGTCGTGGAAAATGATGAAAATCCGGATCAAAAATCCTGCAGCCACAACGGATAGCAATAATGTTAGCCAGTAAGAAATACTTATACTCCAGATCATTACCGCCCAAAGCAATAGATAGGGCACGACGGAATTGATTACCTGCCACCAACTCTTAACCGGATTCGAAAAATTGTACTTTGAGACAATCTCCATCCACGACGGAGAGTTATTATTATTGATATTATCTATTTTCATGGTTCATTCGTGTTATGGTTGCAGTATCAAAGAGTGGATTTTGGCAAAATTGCAACTGGAAATTCAATAGGGATGGAAAGGATCGCTGCAAAGATAAGGAGTATGTCAGCGAATTGTTCAAATGGGAAATGTTAATTTGCAGTGTAAATATTTTATAGTCAATAATGAAATATTTTGTCGAAATATTCTAATATTCGTTTTATCTTTTTGCGATTGCATGAGTGGATCGCACCATTGAAATAAAACAGAATTTGTAACTGAAATATAGTTACAAATAATAAAATGTGATATATTTGCAAAAAATATGCTATGTCGAAGACTGAAAAGTTGATTGTGCGGTTATTATTGCAACCTAAAGACTTTACTTATTCGGAACTAAAAACAATACTTACTTTTTGGGGTTACGAAGAGGTGCAAGGTTCCGGATCGAGGGGTTGCTTTCGGTGTAAAACGCATAAAATAAAACTTCATAAGCCTCATCCCGGCAACCTACTCAAACAGTATCAGATAGGATTGATTATTGATGAACTAAAGAAAGAGGGTTTAATTTAAAAGGAGGATAACACGATGAAAGATATATTAAGTCACCGGGGTTTTGTCGGCTCAGTTCACTTCTCGGCAGACGACCGTATTTTTTATGGAAAAATTGAGGGTATTACGGATTTAGTAACATTTGAGGGTGAAACTGTTAGTGAACTGACGGAGGCATTTCAATATGTTGTTGATGAGCATATAAAAGATTGCGAGGCCGAGAATATTACACCGGAGAAGAGCTTTAAGGGAAGTTTTAATGTGAGATTAACCCCTGAACTCCACCGACGAATTGCTATGTCCGCAAAAATGCGAGGCATTACAATTAATAAATATGTCCTGGAGGCTTTAAGCGAAACCTTATTGCACTAAACGATTCTGAAGAAAATTGGTTTTTACTTCAAATAGATTTAATGCATCGCCTTAATCTTCGAAACCAAAAGCGTGATGCAGATGCCAAAGATGCCAATAACTCCAAATGAGTAACGTAACCCGGCCGCTGCTGAAATATAACCAATTAAGGGCGGCCCCATCAGAAAACCGAGGAAACTCACACTCGAAACAGTTGCCAATGCAATTCCCGGAGCTATTGTAGCATGTTTTCCGGCAGCACTGTACACCGATGGAACAATACTTGAAACACCCAGCCCTACCATCATAAAAGCGATTGTTGAAGTGATCAAATAGGGAAAGAAAACAGAGAGGAAAAGTCCGGATGAGATTAGGATACCGCTGACCTGAAGCAAATGCTTTCTGCCAAACCGGGCGGCAAGTCTGTCTGCCACAAATCTTCCGGAAGCCATCATGATCATAAACGAAGTATAACCCAGTATTACAAGCGAGGAAGGGGCTTTAACCACATCTTTAAAGTAGATCCCGCTCCAGTCGAACATTGCCCCTTCGCTGGCCATACTACAGAACCCGATCACACCCAGTTGTAGCAATGTGCTGTCGGGTTTTGAAAAGAATCGTTTTTTCGACGATGCCATCGCGGGACCCGATTTCCCCTGGACAAGCATCTTGTAATTCAATAAGATTATCACTGAAACTATTCCGATGACGATCCAGAAGTGATAATAAGGCGGAACTTTCAGGTTAATCATAACAAGTCCGACAAGGGCACCTGTAAATCCGGCAATGCTCCATCCGCCATGGAATGCTGCCATAATTGGACGTTCGTAGATCTTCTCGGCTGCAATACCCTGTGTATTAACCGCGATATTGCACATATTCCCAAACACGCCAAACAGGAAGAGTCCTATTCCGAGGTGCCAGCCATGTGTTGCAAGGCCCAAATTTGTAAGACACAGTGCATAAACCGGCATCGCAAATAAGATTACTTTGCTGCTCCCAAAATGAGTTACGAGTTTGCCTGAGAATGGCATCATCAAAAACTGACCGACTGGCAAAGCAAATAAAATGGTGCCGAATGCGGCATCACTGAGCGATAATGCAGTTTTAATATCGGGAATACGGCTTGCCCATGAGGCAAAGCAAAGTCCCATGCTAAAATAGAACAGCGAAACTGCAATCCTGATCCGTCTTTTGTCAGGATGGTTTTCGTTTGTATCGCTTACTGTGTGAGAAAACATTGTCATTCTTGTTATCAACTGTTATCTGCCCAAAAAGGTTTCGTCAAAAAAAGCCGGAAGGCTATATGCTTTCCGGCTTCTTAAAATATGTTGAGTTTTTTAAAACCTTTTTTTCCTGTCGCGGCGTTTAAATTCGCCACCACCTTCCGGTTTCCGGAAGCCACGGTCGAATCTGCCGCGGATGTCGCCTCCACGGTCACCACCTCGATCGCCACCTCTGTCACCTCCACGGTCTCCGCCTTCACGGCCCGGACTGCTAACTTCTGCATCAAAGAACGATCCACGGAAATTCATTCCGCGACTATTCTTCAGAAAGGCATTAGCTGCCTGCGAATCGATTTCAACCAAAGCATGTGTTTTGAACAGCTCAATCTTGCCAATTTCAACATTCCTGCTTCCTGTTGCATCGATCACAAACGTGATAATATCTTTTGGAATTAATCCTTGTGATAAACCAACATTGAGCCTGAATTGGGTCAATCCTTCAGAAGAACTTCTGCGTCCGTCCCGACTTTCGCGGCCATCACGTCCATCGCGGCTGTCACGTCCGTCACGACTGTCTCTTCCACCTCTTTCATGCGTATCAGGTGCATTCAAATCGGGGGTATTGCCGTAATATTCAATAAAACGGTTAAACTCGAGTGATACAAAATGTTTGATAAGATCTTCTTTCGAAAGTGCTTCCAATTTTGTATAGACCGATGGGAGAAATGGTTCGATCTCCTCTTCATTGATGCTTACCGTCTCTAATTTGTCAATCAGGTACATGAGTTGTTTTTCGCAAATCACTTTACCGGTAGGAACTGGCTGGCGGAGGAATTTTTTCCCGATTCCTTTTTCGATCATCCGGATTCTGCCCTGTTCTTTCATGTGAATGATAGAGATCGAGATTCCCGATTTTCCTGCACGACCGGTACGGCCGCTACGGTGGGTGTAATTCTCGATATCGTCAGGAAGATTGTAATTGATAATGTGCGTTAGGTCGTTTACATCGATTCCGCGTGCTGCCACGTCGGTTGCGATCAGCATCTGTACCCCTTTTGTGCGGAATTTATCCATCACATAATCGCGTTGCGCCTGACTTAAATCGCCATGAAGTGCCTCTGCGCTATATCCGTCCTGAATCAACTGAGAAGCAATCTCATTTGTTTCTGCACGGGTACGGCAAAATACAATTCCGTAAATGTCTGGTACAAAGTCCATAACGCGTTTAAGTGCAGAATATCGGTCTTTTGCATGAACCATGTGATAGATGTGCTCAACATTTTCAGCACCACTACCTTTTTTCCCTACAGAGATTTCTATAGGGTTCGTCATGTAATTTTTTGCGATTGCAGCAATCTCTCTTGGCATTGTTGCGGAGAAAAGAAGGGTATTCTTTTCTTTTGGCGTTTTCTCAAGAATTGCATCAACATCTTCCTGAAAACCCATGTTCAGCATTTCGTCGGCTTCGTCAAGTACCAAAATGGTTACCTGCGAAAGATCGACCTTGTTTTTACGAATCATGTCGTGCAAACGACCAGGAGTCGCGGCAATGATATGTACACCTTTGCGCAAAGCTGTTAGCTGAGCGCCGATGTCGGCACCTCCATAAATTGGAACGATTGAAATATCGGGCATGTACTTTGCGTAATCCGATATTTCTCTGGCGATTTGAACACAAAGTTCACGCGTCGGACTAATTATCAGTGCCTGTGGAACTCTCTTTTTTGGATCAATTACCTGGAGTATTGGGAGACCAAAAGCCGCAGTTTTACCGGTTCCGGTCTGCGCAAGTCCTACAATGTCGGTGGGTTTTGTCAGGAATAAGGGGATAAACTGTTCCTGAATTGGCGAAGGTTGTTCGAAGCCCA
>Ga0209100_1000448_pt1 | contig 36160 bp, 34 predicted proteins | sample lystaG_FD_185480 | JGI IMG/M metagenome (GOLD analysis project Ga0209100, IMG submission 185480) | Glacier valley bacterial and archeal communities from Borup Fiord, Nunavut, Canada, to study Microbial Dark Matter (Phase II) -... | ecosystem: Environmental > Aquatic > Freshwater > Ice > Glacier ... | reverse complement strand
TGAAGGCGAAGGCGAATTAGGCGCGGTGGGCAAAGTCCGGGGTGCAACGGCCTTCCGCTGTTCGCGTGACCCCGCGGTAGGGTTCCCTTGGTCGGTAGGGGACTGCGCCGCGTTGCGATCCGGAGTCGCCTCCGCGCACACCCCGTCGGCACATTGCGCGAGATTGCTCTCGAATACAAGCCGCGAGAGTAGCTGCGAAGAGTAGCCAACTGCCCCTGTATCTGAACGGCGAGCGCTTGAGCCGCAGCCTCCGAAGCACGGGCCTCTGCAACCTGGCCCCAGGTCGAGCACCCCGCCGCCTAAGCCGGAGCTCTTGGTGTGATGACAATGGAAGGCCGTCAGAAGCATCACGATTCCCACAGACGCGAAACCGCGGAGCCACGGATTCGTCTATGCCATCAGCTCTTCACCAGGATTCGCCAGGTCGCACCGAAGTCAGAGCTTGCGACAATTCCGCGCTGATCTGCGACCACCAGCACCGGTGTCGCCCCGACGGAGAAGGCCAGAGCGTCCGCCCTCCCCGTGACCGATCCAGTCGACTGCCAGGGCGTGTCGGCCGATTTCTTCCAGACCACCCCGCCCACGTCAATTCCGACGAGCTGAGACTGACTGTTGGACCCGGCGGAAGCGATCAGGTAGAGCGCCGGTGCATCCGGACTGATCTCGAAGGACGCCGCGTAATCGTGGCTTACTTTCAGCCCGGCGCTCGTCGTCGCGTAGATCGTTCCAGCAAGAGCCCGGTCGGCCGCCATATCCCTCATCTCGAGCGCGGCGCCCGAGGTCCACGTCGACCCCCCATCCCGGCTCACCCGAATGACAGAATCCGCGCTGTCGAACCCGTAGATGGTGGTCGCACCCGGGCTCGATCGACTGACCTCCAGGTCATGAAAATCAGCTGTTCCCTTCAGCGAGACCGAGCGCCAACGCTTTCCCTGGTCGGTGCTTGTCACGAGACCCAGGCTGGCCTCCGATGACACAGTGGGGTCGGGGTGCCCGGACGCGTACATTCGCTCACCGTCGATGACGAATCCCATGTTGTCTTGGCGCAGACCGGCGATCGGGCCACCCAAAGATGCGGAATCCCGTGGAGGACCGAGGGAACTCGAGACGCTGAAGAGACCCTCATGCGTGGCAATGTACACGGCGCCCGATCCCTCATCGATTCCCACCCCGTGAATGTGTCCGAATGTCGACGCTGGTGGGCTCGAGACAGTGGGCACCATAGCCGACACTCCGGCGCAGCCGGCGAGGAGGGCAACAAGTAGGAGTGCGGAGACTATTGCTCCGCCTCGACGGCCGGCACGAGTAGACGCGGAGCTTTTCACGAACCGACCTTCGCTTCCATCCGTGTGATTTGTCGTTCTCTGTCGATGATGTCGCGGCGACGCACTGTGGGCACTCTCGAAGGGCTGTTGCGGGACAAAGCTGGTTGGGAGGTCACAGGTATCCATTCCGATCGGCGCCTGGCGCGTCAGTGTCGCGGCCCAGGGGCAGGTCGCACCGCAGCGAAACCTGCCCCCGAGATCGACGAGGGTAGCGTCAGAGCGAGGCGAGAATGTCGCTCATCGTGGAGATTTCCGTGGTCTGGGTCGAGATGATGTTCTTCGCCAGCTTCACGGCATCGGCATTCTTGCCCGAGTCGACTTCCGTCTTGGCCATGACAAGCGCACTCGTGTGATGCACCGTCATCTGGGTGAGGAACAGCTTGCTCGCCGCCGGACCCGTCGAGCTCTTCAAATCGTTCATCTCCGAATCGGACATCAGCGTTCCGCTCATATCCATTCCCGACATGCTGCCCGACTTCTGGCCCCAATCGGACAACCAGGACTTCATCTGCTTGATCTCAGGACCCTGCGCGTCTTTGATGGCCTGCGCGAGAGTGACAACACGCGAATCGATATCGCTCTTATCGAGGAGCATCTGCGACATTTCTACGGCTTGCTGGTGGTGGGCCGCCATGTCGGTTGCAAAGCTGACGTCCGCTTTGTTGAATACCGCTGACGCGGTGGAGGAGGAGCCGGTCGCGCCGGGATTTGCTGTGGTGGAGCAGGCGCTCAGCGCCATTGCGCTGCCAACGATGGCGACGATCACGAGAAATTTTAGTGGGGTGTACATGAGAAGATCCAATCGGTGGAAACGAATGAGACAACGAAAATCCTGCTGGTGCAGCGACGTACCTGTTCCCAAATTCGGGAGCGGTATCCGTATGTCTGATCAGGTTCTGCTGATGGAGAGCGCGTGAAGCGACGGAGTGCTCGGAAGCACGAAGACAGAAATATCGATGCGGGGTATGCGCATCACCCGTCGAACTGCCGATAGCGGGGGCGAGGCGAGCTTGCCGAGAACGAGACCGATGAGGACAAACAGCAGACTGAGCGTGCAGACCATGCCGAGGAGGAGGCAGTCCGTTTCACACATGCCGGTGCATACCTGTGCGGCGACTCCCCCGGCCGAAATCAGAAGAGCGGAAGCCATCGCGGGCGGATTGCCGTCAGTTGGCTCAGTCGTCATTGTGGTCTCCGAGTGGAGCCCGGGGCCCATCTGAGAATGAGTAGCATCGCCGCCGTGAGCAGGTACTCCGGCCGACAGCGCGTGCATGCCCACCAGACCCAGCAGGATGGCAGCAATGGTGAGCGAGGCGAGTAGAAGTTGTCGCAGAGTCCTGGTCGTGGCGAAGCGCGCTGTGCGACCCACTCTCTCGACCATCGTCACCCCGCAGACATCATTCGCACTCCATTGCTCAATCGATCCTCACAATAGCTCAGTGTTTTGAACGTTTGGCCCGGGTCGCCAGCCCCGGCGTTATGTTCCGTGGCGCCAAGTGGAGTCCCTGTGCAAATTTCGGCCCGCTCGTGCGCTGTTTCGAAAGAACGGCGCTTAAATCGTGCAGGCAAAGACGTGGGAAATCTCATCCTGGGCGTGTCCTGGTCCTGGCCGCTCATCGACCATCCATCCAGGCGTACGCAGCCCGTCACGCCGGACACACACGTCATCCCGCCGATGGCTAGTTCGACGTCGGTAACCACCACCGCTAAATCGTGACCAGCGAGTATCAGGCTTCAGTGATAGCGGCGGGAACATGGTCCAACAGCGCCCGCTTGGATCTGACAAGCATGGAGCGGGATGCGCCGCCCACCTTCAGGTCGACGCTCACACTTCCGACACCGTTGGGTGAACCTCATCCCTGAACTCACCGCCGACGAAGCTAAAACCCCTGACCTCCACCGTGAAGCGAAGGCACACCACTCCACGGGAGGTGGCTCCGCTCGAGCGACCCAGCTGATCTTTGCTGTCACGGGCCACTGGCGGGTAGACGCGACTCGCCGCATTTGACGAGTCCGCTTAGCGGTTGGCCTCACCGGAACAGTATCAATCAGCCCAAGCAAAGAACCGCGCGTCATTCGACCAATGGCATTGTCAGAAAGAATTCGAACGCCTCACGGAAGCCTCGTTTGGGCAGGCATGAGGATTCGCCCCAGGAAATCATGGCGCTTCTAGCATTGACGACCACTGCGATCGGTGAAAATGCCACCTCTTCACCGGCTTTTTTGGTGCACCCCCCCGGACTTGAACCGGGAACCCACTGATTAAGAGTCAGTTGCTCTGCCAATTGAGCTAGAGGTGCGATCGGTTCACCGGGCAAACGGGAGAGCCAAGGACTAATATTAGCATCGCCGACGAGGCGTCGCGAACCGTCCTGGCGCGCTGGGGATCCGTAGGATTGCGCGTAGCAATCGCTGCAGTCGAAGGAGAACCGCGTGACGACATCAACCAGGCTCGAGGCCGGGCAGAACGCCCCCGCTTTCACCCTCACCGACCAGGATGGATCATCCGTCTCGTTGAGCGACTACACCGGCGACAGGGTCATCGTGTACTTCTACCCCGCGGCATCCACTCCCGGATGCACGACCGAGGCCTGCGACTTCCGCGACAACATCAACTCTCTCAAGTCGGCCGGCTACACGGTGCTCGGAGTCTCCAAGGATGCCACCCCCGCCCTGAAGAAATTCCAGACGGAACAGGGCCTGAATTTCCCCCTGCTGAGTGACCCCGACCTCGCCGTGCACAACGCCTACGGCGCTTACGGCGAGAAGTCGCTCTACGGCAAGACCGTCACCGGGACCATCCGCTCCACCTTCGCTGTGGACGAGACGGGAACCGTGACGCTGCCGCTCTACAACGTGAAGGCCACCGGGCACGTCGCCTCGCTGCGCAAGAAGCTCGGCATCGACTCCTGACACGTCACTCCGCGGCTACTCCCCGGGCATCTCGTCCCGGCGCCGGGTGGCGGCGATCACGGGGCGCATGAACAGAAGGATGATCACGGCCGCTGCCGGCAGGATGAGCAGCCAGCCGATGTCCGGGCGCGAGAACGGAGCCTGAAAGCTGCCGATTCCCACGGCAATCTGCAGTATCTGCCAGGTGATCGCGCCACTGCGGATCCAGGACCGTGCCCGCAGGGCGTTGACCGCCATCGAGCCCACCCAGACTGCCGCCAGCAGGTCGAGCAAAAGCAGCGCGATCGCGGTCGCAATGGAGTCGGGTCGTGCCACCAGCAGCTCGACGATGAGGTAGCAGGCAACCGCCATGAGGGCTGCGGATTCGAGCGCCAGAAGGGACACCAGCAGGAGCAATGGCGCCGGGCGGCGCGAGCCTCTCGGTTCACTCATAGCTGTGGAACCCCGTCCGACTATTGATTTGCTACAACCAGTATGAGAGTCTATGGGAGGTTGATTTGCATTCACAGGGCCGTGAGCATCCACCAAAACCCCCGAAAATCTTTCCCCCAAAGCTTGGGTCTACGACCCTGCTCAGGGCTCCACGGCCCTGCGTTCGCAACAAAAGGAGCACCCCCAGATGGACTGGCGCGACAAAGCCGCATGCCTCACGGCCGACCCCGAACTCTTCTTCCCCGTCGGGAACACCGGTCCGGCCGTTGATCAGATCGACAAGGCGAAAGCTGTCTGCGCTCGATGCAGTGTCACCGAGATGTGCCTCCAGTACGCGCTCGAAACCAGCCAGGATTCCGGCGTCTGGGGCGGACTGAGCGAAGACGAGCGTCGCGCGCTCAAACGTCGCGCTGCCCGCGCCCGCCGCGCCTCCTAGGTCTCGATCCGGGTCTCGATACCGGCGCGGAGCGCCCTCCTCGACCACCGGGCACCATGTGCGACCAACGGTCCTACCGTTCGGTCAACCAGGACAGGGGGATCTCAATGGTCACCTCTGTGCCGCTGCCCACCATGGTGTGCCAGTCGATCGTGCCACCGAGCTCCCCCTGGATGAGGGTGCGCACGATCTGGGTGCCGAGTCCGGAGCCGACCTTGCCCTCGGGCAAGCCGCCGCCGTTGTCTCGCACCTGCACGGTGAGCGTCTCTTCACTGCGGTCGGCGATGATCTCGACGTTGCCTTCGCGGCCGGCGAGGCCATGCTCCACCGCGTTGGTCACGAGTTCGGTGAGCGCGAGCGACAGCGGCGTGGCGTACTCGCTCGGCAGCGCCCCGAAGCTGCCCGTAAAAGTGGGATGCGCCTTCGTGTTGTGAGTGGACGCCACCTCCGCGATGAGCTTGAGCACCCGGTCAAAGACCACGTCGAAATCCACATTCTGGGTGAGGCCCTCGCTCAGCGTGTCGTGGACTACCGCGATGGCCGCGACCCGCCGCATCGCCTGGTTGAGCGAATCCCGCGCTTCATCGGAATGAGACCGTCTCGCCTGGATGCGCAGCAGCGACGCCACGGTCTGGAGGTTGTTCTTGACCCGGTGGTGGATCTCGCGGATGGTCGCGTCCTTGGTGATCAGCTCTCGCTCCTGATGACGCAGCTCCGTGACATCCCGGCACAGCACAATCGCGCCGACCCGTTCGCCGCGATCCCGGATCGGGATGGCACGCAGCGAGACCGTGACCCCTTTGGCTTCGATGTCCGTGCGCCAGGGGGCGCGGCCGGTGACCACCAACGGCAGTGCCTCGTCGACCATGAGCTTGCCACTGAGCAGCGACGTCGTGACCTCGGGGAGTGATTCCGCCTCGAGTTCGCCCGCGAAGCCCATCCGGTTGAATGCCGAAAGCCCGTTGGGGCTGGCGAAGATGACGGTACCGTCCACATCCAACCGCAGGAGTCCATCGGATGCCCGCGGTGCGCCGCGCCGCGGGCCCGTCGGGGCACCGAGGTCGGGAAAGTCGCCCGCGCGAATCATCGCGAAGAGGTCGTTCGCGCACGCGTTGAAGGTGAGTTCCTGGCGGCTCGGGGTGCGCGCTTCGCTGAGATTGGTGTGCCGCGTGATGACGGCGATCGGATGTTCCGTGGTCTGCAACCCCGCCACCGACAGTCGTCGGAGCACCGGCACGGCGCGCACGCGGGTTGGGGTCTCCTCGAACCAGTCGGGGGCGGCAGAGTCCACGATCTGTGCGGATCGGAACGCCTCGGTGACCTGCCCCTTCCACTCCGGCTTGATCGCCTGGCTCACGAAGTCGCGATAGAAGAGCGTCGCCGAGCTCGACGGGCGAGCGTGAGCGACCGCGACGAAGTCGTCGTCGCAGGTGGGAACCCACAGCACGATGTCGGCGAATGCGAGGTCGGCGAGGAGTTGCCAGTCACCGACGAGGAGGTGGAGCCATTCAACGTCGGCGTCGTCGGAACGGCCCTGGGCGAGAACGAGGTCTGAGAGCGTCGACACGAATCCAGTTTAGGTGCGCCGGCGAGGGGGCAAGCTTCAGTTGACCACGCGCACGGTGCGGTCGGCATCCGGCCCCCAGCGGAACGCGAGACGGGATGTCACGGTCACTCCCGCCGCGGCGTCCGCCACGGTGTAGTCCACGTGATAGTTCACCGGTGCGATGGAAAGCCCCGAGCGGGCGAAGGACCGCACGGAGGCACACGCCGTGACATCGTGATCCCCCGGAGCGGCGCTCAGGAGGCACACGTCATCGGCAGAGTTGCGATACGCGAACACCTCGACGCCGTAATGGACCCCGAGAAGACGGGTCGTGTCGCGTACCCGTTGTGTGGACCCGGGCTGCCCGCCACTGAACACCCGTGGAGCGACATCGATGGCGCCCTGCGGCCGATTGAACACCGTCAACAGGCCGGCCGAGGGTGTGAGGGAAGGGGCGAGAACGGACGCGGTCGCAGGAGTCACCAGCGCCACAAGCACCGTGGCGGCGGCCGAGAAGACAAGCGCCGGATGCAGTCGCAACACTCGCGCAAAACGCCCGGGCGCGGGCGCGGGCGCGGGCGACGCATCATCGGGTTCGACGACGCTGGGCGTGATCCTCCGGCGCGCAGCGTCGACGGCGTCATCGAGCACACGGCCGTCGTGCTCGAGCCGGCGCTCGAGAAGCAGTAGCAGCGCCTCGCTCTCTGCAAGCCAGACGGAGCCCGAGGCAACCGGCACCTCGACGATCGGTTCGTCTCCCCGGGGGCGCCCATAGACCCGTGCCCGCAGTTCACCCAGCTGTGGGGCAGGATCCGCGCGTCCGGAGGGCGCCGACGTCGCGGGGAACCGGCGCCAGTGCACGGCATCGTCGAGTGAGCCCGGCCCCTGCCAGGCGGCCCTGAGCGCTGCCTCGAATCCCGGCTCGACCAGGAGCCGGGAGAACTCGGCGCTCGACACAGCCACCGCTCGGATCGGATGATCGCCGCCCATGACGATCAGGCTAATCATTTCGGGCCCACGCGGAAAGAGGTCCCGCGCTCTCCGACCGGAATGCGGGACAATGGGGCGGATGCGCGGGTCCCACCGCGCAAGGTGTGAGGAGCGCACGTGGCACAGAAAGACTCGAAAAAGTCGGTCGCGAAGAAGCAGAAGTCGACAAAGAAGTCGGTTGCGAAGAAGGGGTCAAAGTCCGAGCTGAAGAAGCTGGTGGCGAAGGCCGAGAAGAGAGCGGCGAAATCGAGTAAGAGCGCGACTGCGGAGGCCACGGCCCTGAAGAAGCCAGCCGCGAAGAAGAGACCGGCGAAGAAGTCATCCGCGGTGAAGAAGTCGCCCGCGGTGAAGAACAGCGCCGAGACCAGGCAGGCCACTCCGGTTCGCACACGCCGCACGCCCGCCACCGCGTCGGAGGTGCCCTCCTCCACCTGGAACGTCATTGCTCTTCGGGCACACGCTCGTGCGGCCGGCGTCGTCGGCTACTCTCGCATGAAGAAGGACGATCTCCTCGCCCACCTCGCGGTTCATTAGCAGCCGGGTCGGTAACAGCCGGGCCGCTTCACCAGCCGGGCCGCTTCACCAGTCGGGCCGGGTCAAGCAGTGACTGCAGCACGTCGCCGCCGCCAGCCACGCCGGGCCGGGGGTTCGGGCTGCGGCAGCAGGCGCTCCCGCACGAACGCAGCAACCGCGGCCCTCGCCGGGGATTTCGGGGCGATATCCACGATAGTACGGCCGGTGAGGATCGCCGCGTCGAAGGCCGGTTGGTCGTACGGCACGAGCACGGGACTCGAGATTCCGCCGAACCGCTGGAGTGTCTGGCGCACCTGCCCCGATGCCCCCGGTCCGATCGCACTCGCGCGCACTTTGTTCATCAGCACGGTGACACGGTCAGTATCAATCGTCTCCAACAGGTCGACATGTGCTCGCAGGAAGCGCGAGAGCCCGACGGGGTCTGCGGCACCGACCGCGACCACCTCGTCGGCGGCCCGCAGCGCGGCGATGGTCGCGCCGTTGCGCCTCGGTGCGAATAGGTCGCTGCTGATCTCCTCATCGTTTTCCAGGCTCGCCCCCGTATCGAGGATCGTGTAGTCGACCCAGTCCCGGCAGGCCGTGATGGCCGCCGTCACCCGCTCGCCCGAGAGCTCCGGCCAGCGGCTCGGTCGACCGATGCCGGTGAGCACCCAGAAACTGCCGCGTGCGGTGAGGTAGCGCTGGCCGATTCGCTCGAGTTCGGACTGCGTGAGGGCATCCGCTCCGGCCAGCCGGCAGGCCGCGGCAAAGCCGGGCGCTTCATCGAGAAGACCGAGGGCTGGCGCGATCGATCCGCTGTGCGTGTCGACGTCGGCAACTACGACGGTAGCCCCTGATGCCGCAATTTCGGCAGCAAGACAGACGGCAATCGAGGTGCGCCCCGGAGCACCGGCCGGGCCCCAGACTGCGATGACCATTCCACTGCGGAGCTTGCCCATCACCTCGCCGGTGCCGGGATTTCCCACCAGAAGCATCTCGATCTCCGACCATGCGGCGTCGGCGGCAACGACCTCGAGCAACCCGAGGCTCGCGGTGTAGCGGCGTTCGGCATCGGAGGCGACGAGCGCGACGATGCGCACGCCCGCGGCATCCGCTTCGACCATCAACCGGTCGTTGAGATAGCGGGTGGATGCCGCAACGATCGCGAAGTCCGGCGCCGTATGCACGAGCTGAGATGCGAGCTCGTCGGCAGTGGAACATCGGATCGAGAGTTCGAAGCCGTGCCGCACGAGCTGCATCGAAGTGCTGTCTTCGAGCTCAAGGGGCAGGGCGAGTGCGACTGTCGACACCGGTCAGCCCTTCGCGGGGATGCTCGTGGGCACGAGAGACAGGGCGTCGGTATTGGCGATCGCCTCGAGAACCGCGGCAATTTTCGTGCGCGGCACGAGGAGCTCTATCGACGGCACCGAGCGGTCCGCGATCACACCGTCCCGGGCGATGAGCCGCACAACCGTCGCATGGTCGACCAACACGGAGGGCGGCCCAAAGACGTTGTTCTCGGTCTCCTTCGCGCTCCAGACGTCGACGACACTGCCCTCGCCGACAGAGCGGGCAAGTTCGCCATCCACGCTCACCACGATCGATGCCGCGGCGATGCCGGCGACATCGCCGACAGCAGAGGTCGGCACCAGCTCGCCCGCCGATACCGGGCGGGTGACAACGAATCCCCCGCGAGGGATGTCTCCGTCGGCCAGGTACTGTGCGCCGAGGGAGCCAAGGCGCACGCTGCGAGCATCCAGGTCGGAAGTCTTCACCCGATCGCCGGGGCTGAGGGCTGTGCGGGCGGCATAGACCAGCACGCTGCTGTCTGCGGCGGTGACCACCGCCACGACGCCGAGAACCGAGACGATGACGAGCACGATGCCGATCGCGAAGCGGGGGTCGAACCAGAACGACCGCGGAGCTCGCTCGGAGCGTGTCCGGCTCCGGCCGTTCCCGGTAAGGGCTGTCGTGCGTTTCGGCGCCTGTACCGTGCTCATCACATGCCTCACTCTCTTGTGCGGATGCGCCGCAGGACTCCATGCTCGCGACCGCGGCGCGTCGGCGGGAAAGTTATCCACAGCCCCGTCGCGCGGATTGTGACGCATTCATAATCGATGCATGACCCACTCGGACTCCCCCAGCCAGGACGCCGCTCTCGGTCGCTTCCTGACTCTCGCCGACACCGCCGACGTGCTCAACATCTCCGCAAGCCAGGCCTATGCGCTGGTGCGATCGGGGGAGCTGCCCGCGATCAAGGTGGGTGGTCACGGACACTGGCGGGTGGAGCGGTCGGTGCTCGAGTCGTACATCGATGCGAAGTACGAGGAATCGAGGCGGATGAGTCTCTGGCAACAGTCGGATTACGCGAGTCTCTCCGAGTACTCCTTCGGCCTGCGCGGCACTCCCGGTACCGCACCACTCGACTAGCGGTCACAGCCTGACGAAGAGTATCCGCGAAAAGGGCACGACCCGGTAGTGAGACACCAGGCTCTCATGCCGTGCGGTACCCGCCTCATGCACCGCGAGGTCTAGATGATCTCGGCCGACCCGGTCGATCGTGCCGGCGATCACCCCACCGTCCAGCACGAGTTCGACGGCCTGTCGGCGCCGACACACATCTCGCAGCACGAAGGCGAGGCCGAGCCGACGGGACAGCCCCCGCTCATTCTCGGGGGTGGCGGCATCCTCGAGGCTGTCACTCACCTGCGATCGCGTGAGCCGCAGGCCAGTGATCGCGGCGAGCGGCAGGATGAATTGGGCTCGGTGAGAGGAATGAACAACGATATCCCCCGAGATCCAATCCCGGCCGAAGGTGCGTGGAGACAGGTCGAACGTCGAACCGTCGGTGAGCGATACCCGCACCGGCGCGGCGTCTGCGCCGACGCCCAGCGCGAGAAGTCGATCGCGGAGGGTGAGGCGGCCGAGACGGAGCCGCTCCTCCTCCGCACGCAGGTCGGTCTCCTCGGCACCGAGCTCCTGCTCGAGCTGCCCCTCGAGATCGTCGAACAGATTGTCCCAGCGCATGAAGCGACGCTATCGACCTGAACGCCCCGATCGAGCAGGTTATCCACACCCCCGCGTTGGGGCATGGACAGCATGCCCCCGGTACTGGTTTAGTGTGCTCACCCCCAGTACGGGGGTAGACCGATCTCCTCTCCTCACCCCGAGGGATGAACACATGAGCGATGCACTGCCCGCACAGCACAGCCCACCCACAGCGCCGTTCGGCGGGCTTCCCAGCAAAGTCATCCGATCGCCTTTCCAGTCGGACGAGTTCTTCGGCGCGCAGCCCGCTTCGAGGTCCACCCTCCCCGATCCGCAGCCGCTGCTCGAGAACCTCACACGCTGTGTGATCGAAATCCTGGCCGGCGCCCGCGAGCTTGAGCAGATCTCCCGTTGGGTCACCGACGATGTCTATCGCCACCTGCTCAAGCGGGTCGTGCTGTCGACCCGCGCCCGCCAGGCAACGGGCCAGGTCGTGCGACGTCCCACGTTCTCAGTCGGATCGACCTCGATCTGCGAACCTCGTGACGGCGTCGTCGAAGCGGTTGTGATCGTTCGCGGGCGGGCGCGAACGCGTGCGGTCGCCCTCCGACTCGAAGGGCTAGACAACCGGTGGCGCGCCACCGCGATCAACGTGCTGTAGAACCGATCGGCCCGCGGCTTTGCTCTAGCGGTCCGGAAGCTCGTCATCGTCGTCGACTTCGGCGAGCGCGTCGTCACGAGATTCGCTGGCCCGGACCACGACCCGGTCGCGCGCCTCTTCACCGCGTTCGCGTAGTTCGGCCGCCGTGCTGGAGAGGCGCTCACGCAATTCCTCGGCCGTCTCCGTCGTACGGTCCGCGACGTCCTTCGCCATGCCGGTGGTGCGATCGGCCACATCGCGCGACATCGCCGAGGTCTTGCCGACGACATCCTTCGCCACTGTGGTCACACGGTCCGCGATGTCGGTGGCCACCGTCGCCGTGCGGTCTGCGACCGTGCGTGCGGCGTCCACCGTGGCACGAGCACCGTCTGCGAATGCTACCGGCGTGGCTTTCACAATCGATTCCGCTTTCGCCCGAACGATCGGCGCCTGCTGGCGGGCGTAGTCCTCGACCTCGGTGCGGGTCTTGCGAACGCGGGGGCTCTCCCACAGCCGTTCGGTCAGGCGCTTGATCTGTTCGTAGCGTTCTTGGCCCGCACGGGCTCCGAGGACATAACCGACAGCGAGCCCGATGATGAGCAGGAACTTAGATTTCATGGGTCCAGCCTAAGCAGTGCAGTGAGGAGCGCGGGGTCGTTGACACTCAGCGGATCGGCGATGTCGCGCCGGGACGGCCGGATCAGCCCTTGCGCTTGTCCTGCGCGCGACGTTCGGCGCGGTTGGCCGGCGCAGCGCCGGACACGCTCTGGCCGAACGCGCCACGCTGGCCCTCGGCGGTCGCGGCCTTGCCGAAGGACGATCCGCCGCCGGACGCATCCTGCGCTTCCTGCGCCTCGGCCGTCGACGCCCGGTCGAGCTGGCCGCGCGCGTTGCGCACCTCCACCTCACCCTGATTGTCGGCGTTCGGCGCGGAGTAGCTGAGTCGATCGACGGGAGCGGCATTGCCGGAGAGACCCTTCGCCGCGACTGTGGGAACGGCGGCGGTGGCTTCTCCTCCGGTCACCTCGACCTCGAGGTTGAACAGGAATCCGACGGATTCCTCGCGGATCTGTCCCATCATGCTCTGGTAGAGGGCGAAACCCTCGCGCTGGTACTCGACGAGGGGATCGCGCTGGGCCATCGCGCGCAGGCCGATGCCGTCTTTGAGATAGTCCATCTCATAGAGATGATCGCGCCAGCGGCGGTCGATCACTGAGAGCACGACACGACGCTCCAGCTCGCGCATGGCGGGCTCGCCGAGCGCGGTGGTGCGAGCCTCGTATTGCACGCGGGCATCGGAAAGGATCTCCTCAGTGAGGAATGCGGTGGTCACCCTGTTGCGCGATCCGGCCTCGCTGAGCAGCTCATCGATCGTGATCGACACCGGGTACAGCGTGCCGAGCTCGGTCCAGAGTGCTTCGAAGTCCCAGTCGTCGGCGTGCCCGTCTGAGGTGTGCACGTCCACGACCTCGGTAATCACGTCTTCGAGGAACTTGGAGGTGCGATCCTGCAGGTCGTCGCCCTCGAGGATGTGACGACGATCCCCATAGATCGCCTCACGCTGGCGGTTGAGCACATCGTCGTACTTGAGCACGTTCTTGCGGATCTCCGCGTTGCGGGATTCCACCTGGCTCTGGGCACTGCGGATGGCGCGGCTCACCACTTTCGACTCGATGGCCAGGTCATCCGGCACACTGCCGCGCCCCATCAGGGATTCTGCGGCAGCTGAGTTGAAGAGCCGCATCAGGTCGTCGGTGAGGGACAGGTAAAAACGGCTCTCACCCGGGTCACCCTGGCGACCGGAACGTCCGCGCAGCTGGTTGTCGATACGACGGGACTCGTGACGCTCGGTGCCGAGCACATAGAGACCGCCGGCGGAGATGACCTTGTCTGCCTCCTCCTGCACGACACTCTTGACCCGGTCGAAGACGGTGTCCCACTCCTTCTCGTATTCCTCCGGAGTGTCGACCGGGCTCAGTCCACGCTGGTTCATCTCGGCGACGGCGAGGAACTCCGCGTTACCGCCGAGCATGACGTCGGTGCCTCGACCGGCCATATTGGTTGCCACCGTGACGGAACCGAGGCGACCGGCCTGGGCGACGATCGCGGCTTCACGAGCGTGGTTCTTCGCGTTCAGTACCTCATGCTTCACACCCCGCTTGGCGAGGAGCTTCGAGAGGTATTCGCTCTTCTCGACGCTCGTCGTGCCCACGAGTACGGGCTGGCCCTTGTCGTGACGCGTGACGATGTCTTTGACCACCTGGCCGAACTTGGCCTCCTCGTTCTTGTAGACGAGGTCGGACTGGTCGATGCGCTGCATCGGCTTGTTGGTGGGGATGGAGACCACACCGAGCTTGTAGGTGCCCATGAATTCGGCGGCCTCGGTCTCGGCCGTTCCGGTCATGCCCGAAAGCTTCTTGTAGAGGCGGAAATAGTTCTGCAGCGTGACGGTGGCGAGAGTCTGGTTCTCGGCCTTGACCTCGACGTTCTCCTTCGCCTCGATCGCCTGGTGAATGCCCTCGTTGTAACGACGCCCCATCAGGATGCGGCCGGTGTGCTCATCGACGATCAGCACCTCGCCATTCATCACGACGTAGTCCTTGTCCTTCTTGAACAGGGCAGATGCCTTGATCGAATTGTTGAGGAAGGAGATGAGCGGCGTATTGGCGGACTCGTACAGGTTGTCGATGCCGAGGTAATCCTCGACCTTTTCGATGCCGGGCTCGAGCACCCCGACGGTGCGCTTCTTTTCGTCGACCTCGTAGTCGACATCCGGAACCAGTTTCTTCGCGAGGTTCGCGAATTCCGCGAACCACCGGTTCGCCTCGCCGGATGCCGGACCCGAGATGATCAGCGGAGTGCGCGCCTCATCGATGAGGATCGAGTCGACCTCGTCGACGATCGCGTAGCTGTGGCCGCGCTGCACCATGTCGCTGGCCTGCCAAGCCATATTGTCGCGTAGATAGTCGAATCCGAATTCGTTGTTCGTGCCGTAGGTGATGTCGGCTTCGTACTGCTCTCGACGCTCGGACGGGGTCTGGCCCGACAGGATGACGCCGGTGGACATTCCCAGAGTGCGATAGATGCGCCCCATGAGCTCGGACTGGTAGCTCGCGAGATAGTCGTTGACGGTGATCACATGCACGCCGCGCGAGGGGATGGCGTTGAGGTAGGCCGCGAGGGTTGCCACGAGGGTCTTACCCTCTCCGGTCTTCATTTCGGCGATGTTGCCCAGGTGAAGTGCGGCGCCGCCCATGAGCTGAACGTCGAAGTGGCGCATGCCGAGGGTGCGCTTGGCGGCTTCACGCACGGCGGCAAAGGCCTCCGGCAGCAGGTCCTCGAGAGACTCCCCGTTCGAGTAGCGCTCGCGAAACTCCACGGTCTCGTTCTTCAGGTCCTCGTCGCTGAGCTGGCTGAAGTCGTCTTCCAGGTGATTGACCGCTTGCGCGTATCGCTCCAAACGCCGAAGGAGCCGACCCTCGCCGACACGGAGCACCTTTTCGAGAACGTTGGCCACTGCTAACTCCAGATGAATGTGGGATACGCCACGACAGCGCCGCGGAGCGGCGCCTGTGACCAGTTCGTAATAGTAACAAGACTAGCCGGTGGCATAGCTGACGGTCAGGTCCACCGACGCTGTAAGCGCCGTGTGGTTCGACCCAGAAGTGGGGCCACCGCAGCCGCGATGACCCCACAGCCTGACTGCTGGTCGGGATCAGCCGCGCCGTGAGCGCGATGCGGCCGCCTGCAACTCGCTCGTGGAGTCGTCGAGGCCGATGACGCCGTAGTCCCAGCCTTTCCGGCGGTAGACCACGCTCGGGCGGTCGGTCTCGGCGTCCATGAAGAGGTAGAAATCGTGCCCGACGAGCTCCATGTGATAGAGAGCGTCGTCCACCGTCATGGGCACCTGCGCGAACACCTTCTTGCGGATGACCACCGGACTCCAGGCCGCTTCCTCGGGTTCTGAGGCTGGGTCTTCGATCACGTCGATGGAGCCCGTGCGCACCTTCTCCATCACGGCAGCATCAGCCGGTCTCAGGTCGGTGCCGCTGAACCCACCGGCGGTCGCCTCGCGAAGCGAGGTGGGCCGGTGCTGCCCGCGGTGCACCTTATGGCGGTCCTTCGCCCGGCGCAGTCGCTCGACGAGTTTGTCCAGCGCGAGGTCGAGGGCCACATACTTGTCCGACCCGTCGGACTCGGCCCGCACGAGCGGTCCCGGTCCGATGAGGGTGAGCTCGACCCGATCGTCGCCACTCGATCCATTCTTCTCGTTGTGGCGGCTCACCTTGATTTCGAAAGCGAGGGCCTTATCTGCGAGGTGGGAGATCTTCTCGGCCTTTTCGGTTGCGTACGACCGAAATCGATCCGTGATCCCTACGTTGCGACCGTTGATGGAAATTTCCATGGCGCTCCCCAGTTCCTAGTGAGTTGACAGCACGTCGCCCAGTGGAACCAGGCGATAATTCCGCGCCTCTTTCGCCCACCGTAGTCCTCGCCACGCACCGCTGTCACGGCTTATCTCAAGCTCTCACGACAAACCCAGCGAATGCCGAGGTGTTGCCGCGACAACCGCTGCCCCCACCACTTCCGCACCACCCTTGCGCAACGATCGGACGACCTCGGTGAGTGTCGCACCGGTGGTGATGATGTCGTCGAGCACGAGAAATCGTCGCCCATGCAGGGGTCGGTTCGATCCCATCGAACCGGCCAGGTTCACCCCTCGCTGCGCACGATCGAGAGTCTTCTGGCTCGTCCGCTCGTGCAGGTTCACGAGCACCCTGGCGGGGCGGGGCAGTCCGGCCGCCCGTGCGAGCAGCCGCACCGGGTCGTAGCCCCGCCGCCGGAACGATGCCCGGCTCACCGGGGGCATCGCCAGCTCGAACTCGCCGGGAGCCCGGTCCGCCGCGTGCAGCACCGCGCGGTCGACAGCGCTTGCGAGCGGGACGGCCAGTGCTCTCGCGACATCCGTGCGTCCCTGCTCCTTGAGACCGAGGATGACTCGGCGCACCACACCGTCGTAGGCGAGGGCGGCCCACACCGGAGTGCCATCGTCGAGCGATCGCAGGACGGGCTGCGGCTCGAGTTTGCTACGGCAGGCGTCACAGAGCGCTCGGTCGTCTGCCCCGCATCCCGCACAGGAGACCGGAAGCAGCACCGCCATAGCCTCGAGGATGGCATCGCGCAGCGGACCGGGAATCGAGGGTGACATGGCGAAATACTGCCTGCCTCACCGCCGCCGCATCCCCGCCAGAGCTGATCGGAGGGCTTTTTCGACGATCCGAAGCCTGTGCAGGACTAGCGCTGCGTGGCGATGAAGTCCACCGCGACCCGTGAGGACTGCCAGCTGCTTCCACCCCAGGTGTAGATCGCCGAGTCGTCCCGACCGAGAACCCGCAGGCCGTCCTTGCCCTTGTTGCCGCCGACGATCTGCCGCGAGGGGATGAGCGAACTGAGAGACGTCTTCTGCCCGCCGATCGAGAAGAGTTCGACCCGGGATTGGCCATCGGCGGTGATGAGGGTGCCCACCGTCCACTGGTCGACCCAGGTGGCGTCCACGGCCAAACCGTTTCCGAGGGAGACATCCACGATGGCCGGCCCGATACTGGTGGGCTCGAGCTTCTCGTTCCGCAGGATGGCCGCCACCATGAGCCGCGGACCGGTGGGAGTCGACAGGAGCATCAGCACTCGGGCACCCTCCCGGGAGATCTCGAGGGAGACCATCTGAGATCCGTCCTGCAGCTTCGGCGAGACGGGGTGCGGGGCACCGGCGGGGTCGTAGGCAATGATCGCATTGGGGGTTCCTGACGGTACCGACCAGATGTAGCCGTCTTCGTCGAGAGAGGGGGCGATGAGGTTGGGGCGCGGATCAACCAGAGTGGATGGTTGGCCCCTGCGAACGAGGGATACGCCTGCGCTGCTGAGCACCGCTACCTCCTGCTGGTCGGAGGCGACAGTGGCATCCCGCGGGCCAAGAGCGAGGACCCTGGGGCTGATGCCGGCGATATCGGCCACTCGGCTGTTCGCGTAAAAACCGAATTGGGCCCTGCGAAGAACGAGCGCCTGGCTGTCAACGGACATTTCCACCTGTGGCGTGAGCGCGCCGATGTCGCCGACCTGCACCGGAGTTCCCTGGATCGATAGGCTCACCTGCGAGATACTCACCACCGATCGCAGGCTCTCGGTGAGCTGAAGGTACATGTACTGGCGGTCACGGGCGCTGGCCTGGAGAGCCTCCTTGGAGAGGTTCACCTCGGCGATCCCTTCGGCGAGAGTGACTACGCTGCCGGCATCGGAGAGCTTGGTACCGTCGGGGAACCGGGAGAATGCCGCGCCCTTCAGCCAATCCGGTGGACCGAGAAGCAACGCGGTGACGATGCGCGTTGCCGCAGTGCCGCTCGCGAACCATCGCACGTCCGGCACGAGGTTTTTGTTGTCGGGAGCCAGGAAGTAGAGCGGATACTGCCGAAAGATGCGCTCGAATGTCTGGTCGGCGAGCACGATTCCATCGGGGGCCGCACTGATGCGCCACTGGCCACCCTCCCGCACGAAGGCGAAGCTCAGGGTGAAGGACTGGCTGGTCTGGGAATACGCTCCCGTGCTGTCGACGGTGGCCAGGGTGTCGAAGGAGTAGTTCACAGTCCTCTCGCTGACCTGGCTGATCTGGGGTGCGCCCGTGCGCACCTGCACGCTCTGCCGCGGATCCCACTGTGTCGCGAAGCTCTGAGAGAGAAACTGCTTGGCGACCGCGTAGCCGCCGGTGGCGGAGGTGAACGAGGCGATGAATCCCTTGAGGATCCCCTGCTGCGTTGCGCCTCGTCCCGGCCCCTCGGGATTGAAGGCGATGTTCGATCCGCTGCTGTCCTCGCTCAGCGACAGTCCCGCTTTCACCGGTCCAGAATCGGGGATTCCCACGCACGCGGTGAGCGCGAGCATGCCGACGGCGAGAAGGGCGGCGAATAGTCCGCGCCCCGGTCTCTCAGGCATCCTGCACCTCTTCGAGGTGGATGGCGTCGTCCGGCGGCAGTTCCAGGGGCGAGGAGACGATCGCACGGCCGCGCTCACGTGGCAGGGTCAAGCGGAAGCAGGTGCCGACACCGAGCTCCGACCAGACCTCGAGTCGACCGTCGTGCAGAGTGGCATCCTCGAGCGAGATGGCGAGACCGAGGCCGGTGCCGCCGATCGTGCGCTGGCGGGACGGATCCGCTCGCCAGAACCGGTCGAAGACCCGCGAGACGTCCGCCGGCTTCATTCCGATGCCGTAGTCGCGTACGGTGAGCGCGATCGCGGTCGCATTGCTGTCGACCATCACGACGATGGGATTTCCCTCGCCGTGTTCCACCGCATTGCCGAGCAGGTTGCGCAGCACCCGCCGGATGCGGCGGGCGTCGATCTCCGCCTCGAAGTACCCGCCCGGCGCAACCAGCCTCACCGACGAACCTCGCTGTTCGGCGAGCGGCTGCATGCCGTCGACGGCGTCTTCGACCAGGCGCACCAGGTTGGTGGGCTCGAGGTCGAGTTCGACCGCCCCGGCGTCGTATCGACTCACTTCGAGGAGGTCGGCGAGCAGCACTTCGAAGCGCTGCACCTGCGTGTGCAGCAGCTCGGCCGTGCGCGCGGTCGCAGGGGCGAAGTCCTGACGGCGGTCGTAGAGCACGTCGCCGGCCAGGCGGATGGTGGTGAGCGGCGTTCGCAGTTCGTGCGAGACATCCGACACGAAACGCTGCTGAAGCCGCGACAGCTCGGCGAGCCTGGTGATCTGCTTTTGGAGGCTGTCCGCCATGCCGTTGAAGGAACGGGCGAGCGTGGCGATCACGTCGTCCCCCTTCTCTGGGATGCGCTGCTCCAGTTGGCCGGCCGCCAGCTTCTCACTTGTTTCTGCGGCGAGTCTGATTGGTCCGACGACGAGGCGCACCACCGTATAGGTGACCGCGCCGATCAGGAGTACCAGCGCGAGACCACCCAGCGCAAGAGTCCGCTGCACGTAGCCGAGTGTCGTCTGTACCGAGGAGAGGTCATAGACGAGGTACAGCTCGTAACTGCCCGCGGTCGGCACGCGGATCTGAGACCCGACGACGAGGGCAGGCGAGCCGCCCGGCAGCGTCGCCGACTGCAACTGAACGTGAGTGACATCCTTGATCACCCTCGCGCGAAGCGAATCGGTGACGGCTTCGTCAGGGAAGTTGGTCGACGAGAGTGGCTGGATATTCTGCGGAGTCTCGGCCTGCCCGGGAGTGCGCTTGATCGTGAACTTCGTGCTGCCCGGCGATGTGGTCGACGGAAGGATCTTGTCGGTGACGGAGTTCGCCACGTTGTCCAGCTCCACCGTCGGCGCCTGGTCATCAGCAGGCTGTGCAGCATCGAAGGTGCTCTGGGCCTGATTGTGGATCGTACGCGCCTCCTCCTGCACCTGAATGCTGCGCGACGCGAACAGGTTGTTGGAGATGCTCACAGCAAGGAATGCCCCGATGACGATGACCGCGAACCCCGACAGCAGCACCGTGATCGCCACCGTGCGAAACTGCAGCGAGGCCCGCCAAAAGCGTACGAGGCGATCGATGTAGGAGCGCCAGTCGAAGCTATTCACGAATCACAGATCGTCATGACATACCGCTGCGTTCAGTTGCTGGAGCCCGCGCGATAGCCGACGCCCCGCACGGTCATGACGATGCGCGGGTTGTCCGGGTCTTCTTCCACCTTGGCGCGCAGGCGCTGCACGTGCACGTTGACCAGCCGGGTGTCGGCCTTGTAGTGGTAGCCCCAGACCTGCTCGAGCAGCATCTCGCGCGTGAAGACCTGCTGCGGCTTGAGAGCGAGGGCGAGCAGCAGCTCGAACTCGAGTGGCGTGAGGTTGATCTTCGACGTGCCCCGTTTCACCTCGTGCCCCGCGACATCCAACTGCAGGTCACCCACCTGCAACACTGTGGTGGAGGCCGTCGGAGTCGGGCGCAGGCGGGTGCGGATGCGGGCCACCAGCTCTTTGGGATTGAACGGCTTGACGACGTAGTCGTCGGCCCCGCTTTCCAGTCCGCGCACGACATCAGTGGAGTCCGACTTGGCGGTCAGCATGATTATCGGTACTCCGGACTCGGTTCGGATCTCCGCGCAGACCTCGATGCCGTCCTTGCCGGGAAGCATGAGGTCGAGAAGGATGAGGTCGGGCGTGGTCTCGCGGAACGCGGCGAGCGCGAGACTCCCGTCTGCGCAAAAAGAGGGCTCGAAGCCTTCGGAGCGCAACACGATCCCGATCATTTCCGCGAGAGCGGTGTCGTCATCGACTACGAGAATGCGTGCGGTCATTGTCCGGTCTTCGTTATGCGGTTCTGGTCTGAGACTGGCTCAGATGTGTTGGCATAAGAGTAGTCGAGTGTGAAACCATAATCCCATGGGCTGTGCAGCCTGCCGGACACCGAACGCTGGGCAGCAACGAGGGGATAACGCGTGACCGACGAACAGAAGTGGACGAGCCCGGGGGCACTGGCTCATCCCACGACTCCCGCCGTGCCTCCGATCGCGCCTGGCGGTGATCCGCCCTCCGCCGGCCAAAGCACCGGCGCGGCAAACGGTCCGGACTACGGTTATGGCACCGGGATGCACTCCGGCTGGACGCCACCGCCGAAGCCCGGGCTGATCCCACTGCGCCCCCTCGACCTCGGCACCATCCTCGGTGCCGCGTTCCGGGTGCTGCGCCGCAACCCCAAACCGACCTTCGGCGCCGCGCTGCTCATCCAGGGCGGCGTCTACCTGCTACTGATTCTCGTGGTGGCGGGGGTCGGCTTCGGGGCACTCTCCCGAATCGACTCCAGTGGCGCGAAGAATGCGGACCAGATCACCGCCGGCGCGACCGGACTCGTCGTGGTGGCCTCGATCATCCCCGGGCTGCTCTCCGTCATCGCCACCGCGGTACTCCAGGGCATCATCGTGCTCGAAGTCTCGCGCGGGGCCGTCGGTGAGAAACTGACCTTCCGTTCGCTGTGGAAGAGGGCCCGCGGGCGCATCGGCGCACTCATCGGCTGGGCCGCCCTGCTCATCCTCGCCGCGACGGTGGTGGTCGGAATCATCATCGCGATCATCGTCTTCCTCGCCGCGAACCTCGGCACCGGCGGCGTCATCGCCGCCGTACTGATCGGCATCTTCGCGTTCTTCGGCCTCATCGTCCTCTTCGTCTGGCTGGGCACCAAGCTCGCGCTGGTGCCGAGCGTGCTCATGATCGAGCGGATGGGCATCCGTGGTTCCATCGCACGGTCCTGGTCGCTCACCGAAGGGTATTTCTGGCGCACCTTCGGCATCTCCGCACTCGTCACCGTGATCGTGTTCGTCGTGAGCCAGGTGGTGTCGCTGCCGCTCAACTTCATCGCCCCGATCGCCGGCGGCCTGATCGACCCCCAGGGGCAAAAAGGTGGCGGAGCGATCGTGCTCGTTGCCGTGCTCTCGGTGCTTGTCGTCATGATCGCCGTCGTCTTCCAGTCGATCACCTCCGTAGTCCAATCGGCCACGACAGCACTGATCTACCTCGACCTGCGCATCCGTAAGGAAGGACTCGACCTGGAACTCGTTCGTTACGTCGAGGCGAAGCAGAGGGGGCACGCGAGCGTGGTCGATCCGTTGCTGCATGGCGCACCGGCGGCCGGTGTTCCGACGCACGGCGAGTCTCCGTGGGCATGATCGCAAACACTGTCGGGGCTGTTCTCGCGGGGGTGCGCGTCGATGTCCCGGTGGTCCCGGACGCCGGGCAGGCGCAGCGGTGGGTCATCCAGGAGCTCTCCAAGCCCGAGTACCGCGCTGCGCAGCCCACTTGGTTCGACCGAGCATCCCAAGCATTTTGGGAATGGCTAAAGTCGCTCAAGATCGACGGCGGCCCGGGCGCGCAGGGACCGATCCTCATCGTGGCCCTGGTCGTGGTCGTCGCTGCAGTCGTGGCGGCCTTCTTCATCTTCGGTGCGCCGAGGCTCAACCGCCGCAGCGGCGTTGGTGACACCCTCTTCGGCGAAGACGATGCCCGCGATGCCGCTGCCATGCGCCGCTCCGCCGAGGAGGCTGCCGCCCGGTCGGACTGGGTGCTCGCCATCGAGGAGGTCTTCCGCTCGATCGCCCGGGGGCTCGCCGAGCGCACGCTGGTCACGGTGTCCCCCGGTACCACCGCGAGGGACTTCGCCGCGCGCGCCGGAGTCGTGCTGCCCGCGTTCTCCGAGCGTCTCTCGGCCGCGGCATCCGCCTTCGACGACGTGCGTTACCTGGCCCGCAAGGGCACCGAAAAGACCTACCGCGAGGCCGCCCTGCTCGAGCGAGACCTGCGCGCGGTCCGCCCGGCACTGTCGTCGGCGGTCACGACCCCATGACGACCGTCAGCACCACCCTCACCCCGACCATCCGCGCAGCAACGCGCAAGGCGCTGTTCTGGATCGTCGCGGCCGTCTTCCTCGTAATGATCGCCGTGATCGCCCTCGCCACTACTGGCGCCTCGACCAGGGGTGTCCCCTTCTCGGCGACCAATGCGGCGCCGGCCGGCAGCAAGGCCATCGCGGAGGTGCTGCGCGCGCAGGGGGTGGATGTCTCGGTGCCCGTCACCCTGGCGAGCGCAGAGTCGGCCCTTGGCGCCTCCAGACAATCGACCCTGTTTCTGGTCGACCCGGATGGGCACCTCGACAGGACCCAGCTGCGTGCCCTCGCCTCCCGCGCGGCTCATGTCATTGTGCTGTCACCCACCTACTCGCAGATTGGAGTGCTTGCACCCGAGGTCGGCCTCGCCGGCGTCGTCGGTCGCAAATCCCTCTCCGCGGGCTGCGACCTGCCCGCGGCGAATGCAGCCGGGCGGGTGAGTGGCGCCGGATCCGGATTCCGTGTGCTCGACAGAGGGGCACACACCACCGCCTGCTTCGCGAGCGGCACCGACACCTTCTCCGTCGTGGACATCTCCCGGGCCACCCAGCACGTCACCGTGATCGGGACCACGGAGGCGTTCGACAACGAGCACGTCGCCCAGCGCGGCAACGCCGCCCTCGCGCTCACCCTGCTCGGCGACAACGACCGGCTCGTCTGGTACCTGCCCACCATCGACGACTCCTCCGCTGGCGGCCCCACCATCGCCGAGCTCACCCCGGCCTGGGTCGGTGCGGCTTCCGCGCTGCTCGTCGTCGTCGCGATCGCCGCCGCATTCTGGCGCGGACGGCGCCTCGGACCCCTCGTGGTGGAGAACCTTCCGGTCGTCGTGCGGGCGAGCGAGACGATGGAGGGCCGCGCACGGCTCTACCAGAAGGGCGCGGCCCGCCTCCGGGCACTCGACTCGCTGCGCATCGGTTCCGTCTCTCGGCTTGCCAGCCAGTGCGGACTGCCGCGCCTCGCCACGGTGGATGATGTGATCGCCGCCGTCGCGAACGTCACCGCGCGGGATCCCGCCGACATCCGCTCCCTGTTGCTCACCGCGGATCCCCGCAGCGACCGCGAACTGGTGCGGCTCTCCGACGAGCTACTCGACCTCGAGCGGGCGGTAACCCGCGACATCCGACCGTCCTGACCCTTCCCCCAGACCATGGAGAATGAACGAATGACCGAGACTGACCTGGCCGCACCGACCCCTGATGCATCGATTCTTGATGCCCCGGTCGGATCCCCGGCCCTTCGCGAGCAATTCGCCCGGGTGCGGGTGGAAGTCGGAAAGGCCGTCGTCGGCCAGGACGGCGCGGTCACCGGGCTCATCATCGCGCTCCTGGCCGGCGGTCACGTGCTGCTCGAAGGGGTGCCGGGTGTGGCGAAGACTCTTCTCGTGCGCACCCTGAGCCGCGCTCTGCAGCTCGAAACGAAGCGCGTGCAGTTCACGCCGGACCTCATGCCGGGGGATGTCACGGGCTCGCTGGTCTATGACGCCCGCAGCGGCGAATTCGATTTCCGGGCGGGACCTGTCTTCACGAACATCCTGCTCGCCGACGAGATCAACCGCACGCCTCCGAAGACCCAGTCCGCGCTGCTCGAAGCGATGGAGGAGCGCCAGGTGAGTGTGGACGGCGAGACCCGTCCGCTGCCGGTTCCCTTCATCGTGGCCGCCACCCAGAACCCGATCGAGTACGAGGGCACCTATACGCTCCCCGAGGCGCAGCTCGACCGCTTCCTGCTGAAGCTGGTGCTCGAGATCCCCGACCGGGCCGACGAGGTCGAGGTGCTCACACGAAGCGCCGCGGGCTTCAACCCGCGCGACCTCGAGGCCGCGGGGGTTACCGCGGTGCTGGATGCCGCGCAGCTCGCCGCCGCGCAGGTCGAGGTCGGGCGGGTTCGGGCATCTCCCGACCTGCTCAACTACATCGTCGACCTGGCGCGGGGTACCCGCCGGAGCCCCAGCGTGAAACTGGGGGTCAGCCCGCGCGGCACCACGGCTTTGCTCACGGCCGCGAAGGCCTGGGCGTGGCTCAACGGATTCGACTCGATCACGCCCGACCACGTGCAGGCAATGGTGCTGCCGGTGTGGCGGCACCGCATCCAGCTGCGGCCGGAGGCGGAGCTGGAGGGGGTGGCGTCCGACGCCATCCTGCGCTCGATCCTCAGCCAGGTGCAGGTGCCGATCTAGATGAGCGGCGCCTCCTGATGGTGTCGGGCTCCTGATGGCGTGGTCAGGGCGGTTCGTACTACTCGTCGCGATCGGGATCGTGCCGATCGTCGTGTTCGACCAGCCGGACTGGCTCGGCCTCTGGCTCGTGATCACCGCCTTCGTGGGTGTGCTCGACCTGCTGCTGGCGGGCTCTCCCCGACGGCTGCGACTCGAGCGCGAACTGCCGGATCGGGTGCGACTCGGCGAGACCGTCGCATCCGCTCTCTTTCTCACGAATGGGGGACGTCGCACGATTCGCGGCATCGTGCGGGACGGCTGGCAGCCCTCTGCCGGCGCATCCCCGACTCGCACCCGACTGGTGCTTCCAGCGGGAGAACGACGACGGATCGAGACATCCCTCACCCCGTTCCGGCGCGGCGAACGGCGCGCGGCCCAGGTGACCGTGCGGTCATTCGGTCCGCTCGGACTGCTCGCGCGTCAGGCGACCATCGACCTGCCGGGCGCCATCACGGTGCTTCCACCGTTCAACTCCCGCAAGCATCTGCCTTCCCGGCTCGCCCGCCTGCGCGAGCTCGACGGTCGCACCAGCGTGATGATCCGCGGGCAGGGAACCGAGTTCGACAGCCTGCGGGAATATGTTCGTGGCGACGACGTGCGCTCCATCGACTGGCGCGCCACCGCCCGGCGCAGCGACCTCGTGGTGCGCACCTGGCGCCCTGAGCGCGATCGCCGCGTCGTGATCGTGATCGACAGCGGACGCACCTCGGCCGCACGCATCGCCAACGAACCACGCATCGACACCGCGTTCGAGTCCTCGCTGCTGCTCGCCGCGCTCGCCACACGAGCCGGCGATCGGGTGGACGTCGTGATGTTCGATCGGCGGGTTCGTGGCAGAATCCAGGGGGCGAGCGGCCCTGAGCTGCTCTCGCGGATGGTGAGCGTGATGGCCCCGATCGATCCGGAGCTCATCGAGATGGACTGGTCGGCAGTGCCCTCGCTCGTGCGATCGGTGACCAGCCAGCACGCGCTCGTCGTGCTCATGACCTCGATCGATGCGGCAGGCGGCTCCCGCGGACTGCTCGGGATGCTTCCGCAACTCACCCGCAAGCACACCGTCGTCGTGTCCTCGGTGACCGACCCGTCGGTGCTGTCCGCCTCGGTGGCGCGTGGCGATCGGGATGAGGTCTACCGCGCCGCCGCCGCCGAGCGCGCCATGCTCGACACGACCAGGGTCTCCGCCGCCATCCGACAGCTGGGAGCGGATGTCGTCACCGGTGCCCCCGCGGATCTCCCACCGACCCTCGCCGACCGGTACATCGCGCTGAAGGCCGCCGGGCGGCTGTAGGTCGCCCACCGCGGTCTCGCCCGCACCGTGATCCCCCTTCCGTTTTTCCTACCACCTCCGTGTTCACACACGGCGGCGGTAAGAAAAGCGGGAGACGGATGGCACGGCGGCACGCAGTGCAGTCAGCCGGCGACGATCCTCCGCGCCCCAGCCTCGAACTCGTCGAGGTCACCGGTCTCGCCCGCGCGCACGGCCCGCCGGCCGATCACCCACTGGTAGAACAGGAACGAACCGAGCGCCACCGTACCGATGCCGATCTTGATCACCCACGGCCAGTCCTGTCGGGTGACAAAGCCCTCGATGATTCCGGAGACGAGGAGGGAAAAGATCAGCCCGATCGCCACGGCGAACAACGCACGTCCCTCCTCGGCGAGCGCCTGGCCACGTGTGCGGGCGCCGGGAGCGATCCAGGACCAGAAGATCGTCATACCGGCTGCTCCGGCCACGAAGATCGAGTACAGCTCGAGCTGGCCGTGCGGCGCGATGTAGAGGAAGAAGACGTCGAGTCGGTCGTGGGAGGCCATCAGCGCCCCGGAGAGTCCGATATTCTGGGCGTTCGTGAAGAGCAGGTAGGGCGAATAGACGCCGACGATTCCATAGGCGATGCACTGGGCGGCGAGCCAGGCGTTATTCGTCCAGACCTGGCCGGTGAACGAGGCGGGAGAGTGATTCGAGTAGTAGTTCACGAAGTCCTGCTCCACGAATTGCTTGCGAAACTCCTCGGTGCCGAAGTGCGAGAGCACCCCGGGAGTGTTGAGCGCCCAGTACCCGTAGAGCAGCGCGATGAAGGCGGTCGCCAGGGCGACAATCAGGCTGGTCCAGCGGATGCGGTAGAGCGCCGCAGGAAGCTGCGCGCCAAAGAAGGTGGGCAGCTGGCTCAGTACGTTGCTGCCGGCGCCGGTGAACCGCAGTCGGGCTCGCGAAAGCGACAACGACAGCCGATCGCCCTGCACAGACTGGCCTGCGGTGGTCTTGATCGCCGAGAGCTGGCTCGCCCCCGACTGATAGCGCTCGATAAGTTCGTCGGATTCGCTCCCGGTGAAGCGACGCTTGGCACCGAGCCGGGCAAGCTCGTCCCACTCATCGCGGTGCGCGGCGGAGTAGGCATCGAGATCCATCTGTTTAGATACTAGGCATGGCGACGGCGACGCGGGGCGGGGCGGGCACTCCCGACAGCACGGATGAGCTCGAACTCATGACCGGCGAGGCCGTGGCCCTCGACCTGCGGCCGACCAGCTTCATCCTGCGGGCGGCCGGCGCGATGATCGACTTTATCGCCTATTTCGGCCTCTGGTTGCTCATCCTGCTTGCCGTATCCTCGCCCTGGCTGAGCAGATTCCTCGACGAGGCGAGCGCGAAGGCGGTCACTCTCACCGCGCTCGTGTTCTGCCTCGTCATCGCCCCGACCGCTGTCGAGACCCTGACCCAGGGCAAGTCTCTCGGCAAACTCGCGGTCGGCGCGCGGATCGTGCGGGACGACGGGGGATCGATCGGCTTCCGCCACGCGTTCATCCGCTCTCTCACCGGCGTACTCGAAGTGTTCTCGACCTTCGGTGGCATCGCGTCGATCACTGCCCTGCTGAACGATCGCAGTAAGCGCATCGGCGACCTCCTCGCCGGCACCTACAGCCAGAACGAGCGGGTGTCGAAGATCACGCCGCCCGTCTACGGCGTTCCCGTCGAGCTGCTCGGCTGGGCGGCTACCGCCGATGTCGCCCGCATGCCCGACGGCCTGTCCCGCCGCATCGCCCAGTTCCTGCGGCAGGCTTCGAGACTGACCCCGGATGCCCGCGGCCGCCTCTCGCGCTCCCTCGCGTCGGAGGCATCCGTCTTCGTGTCGCCGCTTCCCTCGGCGAACGCAGAACTCTTCCTCGCCGCGGTCTCGGCACTGCGCCGAGACCGCGAGTACACCGGGCTGACCCTGGAGGCGCAGCGCCTTGAACACCTGCAGCCGGCGCTGAGAGGACTGCCGCACGGTTTTCCGGAGCGCTAGCCGTTCGCTACTCGGGCCAATACGGGTCGCTGAGAAGCCGAGTCCCCCATCGAGCACGAAGGGTCTCGAGCTCGGCAGGCAGCACCGACGGCACCCGGGTCTTCGACTCGAAGTGGATCAGTCGAGCGTGCGGTGTCCAGATGTTTCTCCGACCGGTCGCTGCAACCTTCAGGGACAGGTCAACATCGTTGTAGTTGCCGGCGAAGTCCAATGAGAACCCACCCACCTCCCAGAAGGTGTCCGTGCGGATCATTGCGCAGGCTGCCGTGACACCGGAGACCTCGCGGTCTACTCGCATCGAGCCGATCCGGTCATCACAGGATGCCTCCCAGCCGAGCGCGATGTGACCGGCCCAACTCGCCGAATACAGATGGCCACCATGTTGAACCGTGCCATCCTCAAAGTAGAGAAGAGTCCCTACGAGGCCGACATCACGCTGCTGGGCAAGCCCGAGCATTGTCTCGATCCAGTCCGGTGAAATGAGCTCGACATCATCGTTGAGTAAAACCAGGTACTCCCCTCGCGCGAAGAGCGTCCCTCGGTTCATCTTCGCGGAGAAATTGAAAGCCTCGCTCCATCTCACGAGGCGAAGCCGGTCGCCGGCTACGAGAATGAGCTCATCGATCACGTCCTGCGGGGTCGCGTCGTCAGCGACAATGACCAGCTCGAAAGCCCGATAGGTCGATCGCTCCACAATGCCGCGCACCGCATCGACCACCAGAACGCTCGGCCGACCGTGGATGACGGCGCTGCTCCCCCGGGTGGGGATGACCAGCGAAACGAGGGGTTCACCGACCACCGGATAGCGCACCCGCACTGATCCGTCCCCTGGTTCGATCGAGTTCTCGATCCCGATCCCGTCGAGATAGCGGGATACGACCCCACGATCCACTGCGACTGACCCAGGAGAAGGCTCCCCCTGGATCGAGAGCACTTCGGGAATCCTCAGCGTTCGCGCCCCCACCTGACTGAGCCGCAGCGCAAGCTCGAAGGGATACGACCCGCTTGCGTCTGGCGCGAATCCCCCAGCCTCGCGGATTGCGGTCGTTCGAAACCCGCGCACGGGGCCGAGATAGTCCTGGGATCGCAAGCGGATCGGCGACGCCGAAGGGCGTCTAACGATCACTCCGTCGGGATGTGAGCTGTGGCCATAGAAGACGTCCACGTCGAATCGCCCCAGGGCGGCCTGGATGAGGGTGAGTGCCCCCGGTGCAAGACTCGCCGAGGCATCTATCCAGACGAGCCAGTCGGCCGTGCTGCGGGCCAGCAGTTCATTGAGCTCAGAGGGTTCAGCTGCCCCATCGACCGCCACGAAAGTCACGTCAGCGGCGTCACACTGTTGCCCCAGTCTGGCCAGCGCTGATTCGACCTCTTCAGGCAGCATTCCCGCGCAGTCGACCCATAATTCCAGAATCGGCGCATACGTCACTTTCGGGTACCGCGTCGGAACACTCTCCCGACGACCCGCACGGGAAGGGTCACAATCCTCCCCACTCTCCACGGGAGCGATTCGCGGAGGGCAAGCAGCTGCTGTTCGGCACTGAGCTGCTCAGACGGTGTGAGCGAGGCACCCGCCGTGAGCTGGGCGAGCTGTGCTTCGAGGCTTGTGACCCGATCCACCAACTCGAGCTGGTGCTCGAGAGCGAGCATCCGCTGGCGTGCATCGAGTTCGGCCTCAGGCCCTGTCCATGCCCCGTCTCTCGAGTCGGTCACGGCTCTCGTTTCTCCCTCATCCTGCTGACAGCCCAACTGTACCGTCCCGGTTGGAGCGCGATCGGACGCCCTCGATAATGGTGTGTGACCGAAATCGAGAGAAGCACGCGACCGATCGTGATCGCAGTCATCCCCACTTTTGGGCCAGATGACGGCTTGCTCCGGGGGGTGCACTCACTCGCTCCCCAGGTTGAGGCCATCATCATCATCGATGACGGGAGCCCGGCGGGGAGTGCCGAAGTGCTGGACTCGGCCTTGGCCGCTGGCGTCGAGGTGATTCGCAGTCGCTCGAATCTCGGTATCGCGGCGGCACTCAATACCGGCATCCGCCTCGCACTCGAGAGAGGCGCCGACTTTGTGCTCACAGTGGACCAGGACACGGAACTCCCCCACCTCTACGTCGCCGACTGCGTCGCCGCTTTTCGAATCGCAGCACCGGAGACGCGACTTGGCATTGTCTGCACCGACCGCGTCAACGGGCAACCGTCGATCCCCGAGCGCTACACGGAGGAGGGACTCGGGCTCGTGCGAGAAGCCATCCAGTCGGGGTTCCTCATCAGTGCGGAATGCCTGGCCCAATGCGGCCTGTTCGACGAACGACTTTTCATCGACTGCGTGGACACGGAATACTGCCTGCGCATTGCGCGTCACGGGTATCGAATCGCCGTCGGGCCGGGCACCGACATCACCCACACGCTCGGGGAACGGGCCCCCCTCCGACCGTTCGGAATCACTCGGCGCCGCGAGGATGGACAGCCCGCGACCTATGAGTACCACGGCCCGACTCGCCGCTACTTCATCACCCGCAACAACGTGGACCTCTACCTGCGCTACGCGCGCATTCGCCCTCGCTGGGTACTTTCCGCCGCCAAACGCGAATTGTCTCCGACCTTCACCACCATCGTCTCCGGGCCCCGCCGAGGTCGCCAGCTCCTCGCCACGGTGATCGGTGCCGCGCACGGGCTCATCCGAAAGCGCGGTCCGCTGTCCCCCGGCCTCCGCTCGCTGCTTGCCGGATCGAGGGTTTAGCGCGCTCGACGAACGCGTTCCGTCTCAAGCGAGCGCGCTCCGATTGTCTTCCAGTCATCCAGCCGCACCCGAAGCGCCCGCCCGTAGTTCTGCCATTTCGACACGTGGTACCAGGGATTCACCACCAGCCACCGCACCGTCTCGGCAACCCCGAAGTCGGAATCGCGGATGATGCGCCCAGAGTCCCTGAGGATTCCATAGCCGGCGCGCAGCACTCGCCCGCCCATCCCGAAGACCGGAGCGGATTCATCCACTCTCCGCATCGCGAGTGTCTCGTCGAAGATTCGTTTGCCATACTCGCGGAACGACAGGTCGTTCGAGTGCTCTACTGCGGCGCCGGCGACATATGCCTTGCGATACCCCGCCTCGATGAGGTCTCGCCCGAACGCCATGTCCTCCGAATAGGAGAGGTCGCGGTACGGGATCGCGTCGAGCAGGAACTCGCGCAGTGTCGCCGAGTTGACGTCTGAGTAGAAGGCGAGAAGATCCATCTCCGCGGCTGTCGGGGCAGGGTCGCCGCGCTCGTAAATGGTCACCCCGTCACCGAACCGGGCGAATACCGCCTGGATCTCGTACTTCTGCAGCGGGAAGCAGCCCGGTCTCGGATCCTGTTTGCCGAAAACGGCGACCGCGCCGAGACCAGCCGGGTCGAGCGGCGCGGTGATGGCGGTGAGCCATCCGATGTCCAGTGGAATCGCATCCTGCGTCAGGTAGGCGAGCAGCCGGCCGCGGGCGAGGCGTGCGGCGAGGTTGCGGGTGGTGCCGTGCCCGAACTCCGAGTTGGGAATCTCGTGCAGGCGCACCGACGGGTGCGCTCGCACGATGTCGAGGCTGCGGTCGGTTGATCCCGAGTCGATGACCAGGACATCGACCGAACCGGCGAAATCCTGCCGCTCAAGCATGTCGAGCAGCCGCTCGAGGTAGAGCTCTCCGTTGAGGACAGGGATGATGACGGTTGCGTCGACGGATGTCGCCTCACGCGCTTCCACCGAGCTGTCACCCACTCAGAGAGCCGTCTGCATTGCGGTCTCGAACGATTCGATGAACTGGCTCGCCGGGTCGGACCAGTCGGTTTCGCCGACCGACCGGGAGATCCGCGCTCCGTGTTCGACCGCATCGGGACGGTCGACGATCGCGATGATGCGCTCGGCGATCGCTTTGGGTGACATGGGGACGTATTCGACGTTGGGGCTATCGAACACACCGCGGGTATTTGGTGCATCGTTCACCACGGGCACGACGCCACTCGCCATGAGCTCCATCGGCAGCAGGGACATGTTCGTAAGAGAGAGCACCAGTCCCGCGGCGCAGCGGTTGTAAATCCCGTCCAGCATCGCGATGTCGACAGCCTTGTGGTTGACGTGAGGGAACGGCACCTCGTATCCCGACATGTCCCAGCCGACCAGGTTGATGGTGATGTCGGGCCGCATCCGACTGATCTCGCTCAGGGCGAGCAACCCGAATTCGGTGGCCCGCCGAGGGGTCGGCGGGCGGGCGTAGAAGACGATTTCGGTGCGGGGGGCGGTGTTGACGTAGGTGTAGCGGCTGGTGTCCACCGCGAAGTCGTAGGCGTCACACGACATCCCGAACTCGCTGCGCAGTTTCTGCCCGAGCCACTGCCCGGCGGCGATTCCGTGGAAGCCGAGGCGATAGGAGTTCTCTGCCAATACGTAGTCGCTGCCCTGGGCGAAGAAGTAGGGCTCGAAGTCCTGCGCGAAGTAAAACCGTTTCGCCTCACCCTCGTAGCGGTGGGCCGCGTAGGTTGCCTCCCAGTCGGATGCGACGATCGCATCCAACCCCGGAGCGAAGCCCTCGGCCGGATCGTAGAGCTTCATCTCCCCGGCCAGCTCCGGGAATCCGCTCATCCCGCGCATCATCGACTGGATCTCATCGACATTCACCGTGGGATAGCGCCCGGGAGAGTACAGGTACACGGTGAGCTCATGCCCGGCCGCTTCGAGGAAGCTCATGAACCGGAAGGCGTTCTGGTGGCCGCCACTCGTTCGGCTCGGGGGCGTGATCACCCAGGCGACCCTGTATTTGCCGTCGACGCCCTCGTTCACGTGGCCGTTGAAGTCGCGCGGTTTTGTCCAGTCGACCGCGATTACATCGTCTCGGTATACCGACGAGAGTGGTGTCACCACGAACGGCCCGAACCGGTTGGTGAGGTACTTGGCGCTGCGCCAGGCCATCGAGCGAACGCCCTCCGTTCTCAGGGTGGACACGGCCCGACCGAGCACGTTCACGCGGGGGCATCCAGGTGGAGGAGGTGCACTTGAGAGTCATCGATCACAGATAGACCCTACAGAACTCGAAAGGACTGCACCCCCGAAACAACCCGGGCGAGCTGGTCATCGGACATACCCGCCCAGAGGGGAAGACGTACCAGCCGCCGCGAGAAATCTTCGCTCCTGGTCAGGGGCTGGAGTGATCGGCCGTAGCGACGGCCCGCCTGGCTGGTGTCCAGAGGCACGTAGTGGAAGGTCGCCACGATGCCAGCGGCCCGCAGGTGAGCAATCAGCGCGGTCTGGGCATCCCAGGTCGGCATCAGGAGATAGAAAAGATGGGCCGCGTGAACGCCGAGGGGTGGGCGCATGGCCTCGACCCGATTCGCGTCGGCCCATTCTCCGAGTTCGAGGGCGTAACGGTCCCAGATGGAGAAACGGCGACTCTGGATCTCGGCAAAGTCGTCGAGCTGCGAATCGAGCACTGCGGCGTTGAGCTCGCTCGGCAGGTAGCTTGATCCCCAGTCAACCCAGCTGTATTTGTCGACCTGCCCGCGCAGGAACTGGGAGCGGTTCGTGCCTTTCTCCCGCATGATCTCGGCACGCTCGACAAAGGACGGATCATTGATCAGCAGTGCGCCGCCCTCCCCGCACTGCACATTCTTCGTGTCATGGAAGCTTTGGGCTGCAAAGACCCCGACCGAGCCAAGAGAACAGTCTCCCGCGGCTTTGACACCGAGCCCGTGTGCGTTGTCCTCGATGATCGGGAGGCCGTGCTCCCGAGCGATCGATTGGATCGCATCGATGTCGACCGGCACTCCCCCGTAGTGAGGCCGTGCTCCCGAGCGATCGATTGGATCGCATCGATGTCGACCGGCACTCCCCCGTAGTGCATGATCGAAATTGCCCTGGTGAGAGACCCGACGGCCTCGCTCACCTGCTGGGGGTCGAGGTTGCCGCTAGCGGGGTCGATATCGACGAACACGCACCGCGCACCGGTTCGGGCGATCGCGTCGGCCGCAGAGGGGAAAGTGAAACTCGGCAGGATCACTTCGTCGCCGGGTCCGATGCCGAGCAGAGCAGAGGCCATCTCGAGGGCGTGGGTCGCAGAGGTGGTGACCAGCACGTGCCCTGCCCCGGTCAGCCCGCGGATCTTCCCTGCTGCTGCGACCGTGAACGCGCCATCACCGTGAAGGTGCCCGGAAGCCAGCACAGTCTCGAGATTTTTCGACTCGTTGCGGCTGCGAAACGGTCGCGAGAACGGAATGACTTCCGACGCAGTCGCCACAGCTTCAGCCATTATCAACCACTTGTCCCCGGACGCCCCTATGGACGAACTAATCTCAGCTTAGGATTCTTGCGGATTGCGCCGTGTGTGACACGCGCCCCAGTTTCCGACCGAACCGGGACACGTGCCATGCTTTAGTAGCGGTAGTGGTCGACCTTATACGGCCCCTCGACCGGCACACCGAGATACGCGGCCTGCTCGTCTGACAGCACCGTGAGCTTCACGCCGAGCGCGTCGAGGTGCAGTCGCGCCACCTTCTCGTCCAGGTGTTTCGGAAGCACGTAGACGCCGAGCGGATAGTTCTCGCCTCGCACGTAGAGCTCGATCTGCGCGAGCACCTGGTTGGTGAAGGAAGTGCTCATCACGAAGGACGGATGCCCGGTGGCGTTGCCGAGGTTCATCAGGCGCCCCTCCGACAGCACGAGAATGCTGCGGCCGTTCGGCAGCCGCCACTCGTGCACCTGCGGCTTGATCTCGATCTTGGTCGCGCCGGCGAGCTGCTCGAGCCCGGCCATGTCGATCTCGTTGTCGAAGTGGCCCACGTTGGCGACGATGGCCAGGTGCTTCATCCCGAGCATGTGATTCACGGTGAGCACGTTCTCGTTGCCCGTGCCGGTGACGAAAATATCGACATCGCCGATGACATCCTCGATCGTGGTGACCTGGAATCCATCCATTGCCGCCTGCAGTGCGTTGATCGGGTCGACTTCGCTCACGATGACGCGGGCGCCCTGTCCCTTGAGCGCATCGGCCGCGCCCTTTCCGACATCCCCGTATCCGGCGACGAACGCGACCTTGCCTCCGATGAGTACATCGGTCGCACGGTTGAGGCCGTCGGGAAGGGAGTGCCGCACACCATACTTGTTGTCGAATTTGCTCTTGGTCACCGAGTCGTTGACGTTGATTGCCGTGAACTGCAACTGGCCGGTCCGCGCCAACTCGTACAGGCGGTGCACGCCGGTGGTGGTTTCTTCGGTAACACCCTTGATCTCGGCGGCGATACCGGTCCAGCGGTCGGAGGAAGACGCGAGCGAAGCCCGAAGAGTGTCGAGGATCACGCGCCACTCGTGGCTGTCACCCTCTGACGCATCCGGGACCGCTCCGGCGAGCTCGTACTCGCGACCCTTGTGCACGAGGATGGTGGCGTCGCCTCCATCGTCGAGGATCATGTTCGGTCCAGCCCAGTGCTCTCCGGCAACTGCGGCTTCCGCGCTCCAGTCGAAGATCTGGTTGGTGCACCACCAGTA
>Ga0209100_1000447_pt1 | contig 36161 bp, 33 predicted proteins | sample lystaG_FD_185480 | JGI IMG/M metagenome (GOLD analysis project Ga0209100, IMG submission 185480) | Glacier valley bacterial and archeal communities from Borup Fiord, Nunavut, Canada, to study Microbial Dark Matter (Phase II) -... | ecosystem: Environmental > Aquatic > Freshwater > Ice > Glacier ... | reverse complement strand
CGCCGAGGTAGACCGTCTGCTCGAGAACCCTGAAATAAGGCTTCTGGTAGACGGTCACTCGATGCAGGCCATCGGCCCCGCGATTGGGCCGGACGGGGGAGTGCCGCGCCCCGCGCTGTGCCTGATGACCGGGCACGATGGTGCTGGAAACGAGCGTGTGGGAGAGTGGGGAACGGTCAGCTCGAGTCAGGCTCGAGAACTTCACGCGCTGCTGGAAAAGTACTTTGGAGCCTGGATAAACGCCTCGAGTCCCGCATCAAAAGAAATCGCCCTCAACGCGCCCTGGAGCGGCGACGACACCAGCTTGCGCTACTCCGACCCCAAACGGTCCAGACCCGTTCCCGCCTTCGGCCTCGAGTTCAACCGCGCGCTTTATCTCGAGGACCCGACGGGAGCCACGCCGCTGGAAAACAACATCCTCGAGCTGAACCGCATGTTTCGAGCCTTTTTGGTGGACGCACTCGAGCTGTTCTGAGGCTTGAACAGATTAAACCTCTACTTTGAGCAGCGCGGGACGTCCGGTCAGCTCGAACATCTCGCCGTGGGGCACCATATTGAGGCGTCCAAAGGTCTCGAGCAGCATTTTATAGCTTTCACCCACGGGCCTAATCTTGCGCTCGAGGTCGTACAGTCCACAGGCATTTACAGTGCCCTTTTTCTCGGCTAGCTCGATGTCCCAGTCAATCTGGTCAATCAGGGAGTACCAGGTGAAGCCCAGCACCGGGGTGCCGTCTTTACGCATCCTGAGCACGTTGGCCCACTGTTTCCACAGCCACGCCGGAGCTTGCTCGGGGTCGAACACGTTGGTTTCGGTGTGGAAAACGGGTTTGTGGTAGCGCTGGTAAAAATTGCGGGTGAGGTCGTACCAGCCCAGCACGTCCTCGGCGGTACACTGGCTGCCGTCGGGCTTGAGAATGCGCTCGTTGCGCCCGTAGTAGTCGTTGCCCATAATCTGGTGTCCCGGCGGCTCTCCAGCCATGAACCAGTCGAACTCTTTGCGGGTCAGGCCGTTGTCCATCAGGTAAAGCAGCACCTCGGCGTCGGGCTGGTGGCCGTAGTTGAGGTCCAGGGGCAAGAAGTTGAGCTTGTTTTGTAGCCTGATTTCGGGGCTGGGGGTAGCGCTCAGGTCGTGAACGTATTCGGCGCTCTCAGACTGGATGATGACCACATCGGGCCGCGCCCTTGCCAGTCCCTGACAGGCTAAAATGTTGCCTGCCACCACGTTTTTCATGGCGGTCACAAAAGCGGCGTCGGTGCGGATGCGCTCGTTCCAGGCCCCGTCTTTGGTGCTGCCCCTTGCGGTCACGTACATCTCGTTCACCGGAGTGTAAAAGCGCACCCACGGGTAGCGCCGCGCCACCGCCTCGGCGTAATCCTCGAGCAGAACAGGAAAATCCGGGTTCTGAAAATCGCCCATCCAGTCGGGCACGCCAAAGTGCACCAAATCGAGGATGGGCGTAATCTCGAGCCGCTTAATTTCGGTCATCACCAGGTCGGCAAACTCCCAATCGAACTTGCCCGGACCCAGGTAAACTTTGTGAAAGGGCAAGCCGTAGCGCAGAAATTTGAGGCCCAATTCCTTGACGAGTCTCAAATCGGTTTGCCAGTGCTGGTAATGTCCACATTCCTCGAGCAGGTCGCGCCTTATTCCCCCTTTGATAGTCGGGTAAGAGCACTCGATTCCGGTAGCAAACATGAAATTGCTCGGCTCGCTCGAGGGAAACCCGGAGCCGTCTGCGCCGCTCGAGCCGCCGAACTGGTCGCCGCCGTAGTCGGTGTGGCCGTGCTTTTTTTGAATTCTGGATAGGAATGAGGTCATGGGGGTCCAGTGGTGCGTTATGAGTTGTGAGTTATGAGTTATCGGTTTAGGGTTTGGGCGGGGCGCTCGAGTGGCGCGACCCCCTTCTCTTTTACGCTGGCGCTTAAAAGAATATCCCGTGCTGTCTTGGACAAAGCGGCACCTATCGGGCCTGTCCGCTTCGCAAACCTTTGGGAACCTGTTTTACAGGTGGGAACTTTAAAAGCTCGAGTGCGACAATGTTTTAGTTCCCCCCTGCTTTGTAGGTTCACGAAGTGTTGCGAAGCGGACAGGCCCGATAGGCGAGCAGGCCCGGAAGGTGCCGTTCTGCTCAAGACGTGCCGCTCTATCCAAGACGCGCTCGAGAGAAGGGGGGTTCGCAGGCGCATAACCTAACCCTGCCCCTCGAGAAATTGGTCTGCCACCCGCAAACTCAGTGCCATCTGGGTCAGCGCCGGGTTCACACTCAAAGAACTGGGGAACATCGAGTTGTCGCAGATGTACAGGTTTTCTACATCATGGCTCTTACCATCGCGGTCAATCACGCTCGAGTGGGGGTCGTCGCCCATGCGCGCCGTGCCTAGGGTGTGCGCTGCTCGAGGGAAGGTCCAAAGTCCTGTTGCGCCCGCTGCGGTCCAGATGTCGCGCATCAGTTTCTCGGCGTGGGTGTGCATCTTCTGCTCATTCTCACCATTGGAGTAGTGAATCTTGGGTTTGGGTAGGCCCCGTGCGTCGAGTTCGGAACTCAGCTCGAGAAAGTTCCCTTCGTAGGGCAAACCCTCGCCCAGGATGTTGATTCCGGCGGTGTGAATGTAGCCTTTCATGTGCTCGAGCAACTTGACGCCCCAGGTTCCGGTTCCTCGAGCGTACTGCGAGGCGTAAGTCACCGGCATCCCCCCGATGGATTGCAGCAGATAGCCGCCCACCAGCCCGTCTACGCGGTGGGTATCCTCGGAAATCAGACCGCCGGGAATGCCCATGAACGGCTGGGTTTCCGCGTCAAAGCGGCCCCACACCTGGGTGCCGACGTGGGCCATGAAGTTGCGGCCCACCTGTCCGCTCGAGTTGGCCAGATTCTGCATCAGGAGCAATCTGGGGGTTTCGATGGCCCCGGCGCACAGGAAAAGCGTGTCAGTGGATACCTGCTCGAGAATGCCGTTTCGCACATACTCGAGGCCCACAATTCGGCCTTGCTCGAGCACAAAGCGAGTCACAAAGGAATTGGGCCTGATTTCGGCCCCGTACTTCTGGGCCAGCGGCAGGAAAGTCACGTCCACACTGGCCTTGGCACTCACTGAGCACCCCGCCTGACAGAAGCCCCGGTTGGTGCAGGCATGGCGGGTTCCGAAGCCCTCCTGCTCCTGTGGGGCGCTGAGCGCAGCGTTGGGCGCGCTCGAGGTCCTTATTCCCATTACCTCACAGCCGCGCTGCATGGCCTTGGCAGCAGCGTTGAGCGGCAGCGCGGCGTGTCGGTAGCTCGAGCGGCGCGGTGGCCCCCAGGGGTAGTGCTGGGGGCCGGAGATGCCCAGAAAGTGCTCGAGTTCCTCGTAATAAGACTCGAGGTCGGCGTACTCGAGCGGCCAGTCCTGACCCACCCCGAATTCAGTCCTCAACTTCAGGTCGTCGGGTTGCACCCTGGGCACGTAGGCGGTGTAGTGCAGGGTGGAGCCGCCTACCCCTATGCCCGAGTTATTGCGTCCAAATCCGATGGGGTCCCGTCCGCTCGAGAGCCGCTCATCCTTCCAGAACAGCTTTTCCTGGGTGCGCTCGTCGGTGGCCATCTCCGAGAGCGGGTGAATCGGTCCGGCCTCGAGCGCCAGAACCTTGAGGCCCGCACGCACCAGCCTCGAGAGCAACGGTGCGCCGCCCGCCCCGGTGCCGACCACTACCGCGTCAAATTTCGTAGTCATAGGGTCCAGCCCTGCGCGTCGGCAAAGCCATAATACCCGATGCGAACCTGAATCAGCGGGTGCGCGTAGTAAATCTCGACCAGTTCGGCCAGCAGGTCTTCAAAGGCTCGAGGAAACTTTTTCTGTATTCCCTCGAGAACGCTGTCCTGAGCGTCGCCCTCGAGCTGCAAAAAGTCGTTTGGAAAAGCCTCGAGCAGCCCAGCATAAGGGTTAGCCTCGAGTGGGAGGTCCGCGTAACGCCAGCCCTTGGAGTCGCCTCGCGCCAATCTTTCATCAATGGGGCCGACCAAATCCAGCTCGAGCGGGTCGTGCGGCACCAATCTCAGCGCCACCGCTTGAAGTTTCTCGAGCTGGGATTCGGAGAAAAACTTGCGCTGGTATTTCGCGTTCAGACGCTCGAGCAAAACTCTTCGGGTGGCAGGCGTGACCCGGTTGGACTCGAGCAGCTCGAGCAGACGCTCTCTTTCAGAAGGTTCCATTTTAATCTCCAGTTAAATGTAGAATGCCAAAAAATGGGAAATCGGCTCGAGGGCAATGGTGGCTCGAGGTGCATCAGAGATTACCTTAACTGCCTTGAAGCCGACCAAACATCACAAAACACCAAATCGGGTCAAATGGGGTTTGAGCAATGCTTCAGAAATGAAGCAAGGCAGCCTCGAGAGCTGCCTTGACCTTGAAAAGTTTTTTGTTGTCCTCGAGCGTCTACATGCTGTTTTCGGGGGTGGGTTTGTGCATGTAAAAGGTGCGGTCCTGGGTGCTGGTCAGGCTGCGCTTGTACTCGCTCGAGCCGAGCGGCAGGTAAACGAAGTGCTCGAGACGGGTCCAACCCGTCTGGGCCGAAACCTTTGTAGTCATGGTGCTCGAGTTAATCGGTTCCGAGTAGGCCGCCGTGAACGCCGCCGTAGCGTAAAGCACCCGGTCGTGCGTCATGAACAGCAACTCGCCGTCGTCCAAGCCACTACTGCTGTTCTTGTCGGTATAAATGATGGGGGCGAGGCCGTAGATTTTGGCGCTCAAAGGGCTAGGTTCCTGCACCACCGTGGCCCCAGTGGGCTTGAAACTCAGCGGCGCGGCCAGGTCAGCGGCGGCGGGCGTTCCCAGATTCTGAATCTCGAGCACCTTCGAGGTTTCTCCGGCCTTGAGTTCTTCGTGGCGCATCACTTTTCCGCTCGAGTCCAGAAAATCCAGGTAGACCTTGGGGCCGCTGGGAATCTGGGGAAACTCGAACAGAGAAGTCACTCGAGGGGTGGGGCGGTTGCCTCCCGACTCGGCGGCGGGGGTGCTCGCACAGGCAGTCAGGGCCAGGATGCCCAGAACTGAGAGCAAAAAGGACGATTTCATGGGCGCACCTCCATGCTGCTGGCAAAGTTGGTGGGTTCCTTCATTTTAAAGGTATACAGTGCGGGGCTGTCCGGGGCCAGTGAGTTCCAGGTCAGCTCATTGCCTGACGCGCCGCTCAACACGAAATGGCGAACGTGAGTCCAGCCCTGACGCCGATTCCCACTTTGACGAAAGACCGTTCCCGCTTTATTGCCCTCGAAGCTGTAATTAAAGTCCTTGTTGGCGTAGGAAATCACGTCGTTGGTGTCGAACACCACCTTTTCGCTTAGCGGGTCGTACTGGCCGTTGGCGTTGACATCGTTCCAGATGAATGGGTACAGGGTTCCGGTGCGAACTCCATCGGCTCCACTCAGATTGGTCGCACTCAGGTTGCGGGCCTCGCCGCCCTCGAGCGAGAGCAGGAATTTGGGGTTGTTCTGGAGCACCTGTAAGGCGTAGCCGGACACGAAAAGCTCGCGCCCGTTTCCGTAGCTGGGCGGTAGCGGCGGACTGGTGAGCGGCACAGGTCCACTGTCTGCCAACCGGGACGTCACCACCGCAGTGGCGTTGGCGTCTGCGTCGTACCAGAACAGGCCCAGATAGGCGTTCCCTCGAGCGGCGGCAGGAATCTCGGGAACGGTGAAGCTGAGGTACAGCGAGGACGGTGGTGGGGGCGGTGACGGAAAAATCAGCCAGCAGGAACCCAGCAAGGGGGCGCACAGTGTGAGCGGCAAAATGCGGGAAAGCGTCATAGAAACCTCGAGCAGTGGCTCGAGCGCCTGAACTTTTGGGGATATTCAGCGGCTCGAGCGTGAGAACGCGAACCGGGGAGGGGGCCGATTTGATTATAAACCCTGAGCGGGGCGTGTAGATAGTTGGAGTGTGTTCATTGGGTGCAACTCAGGAATGCGGGGTAGCGTGCATTCCGCCTGGAAGGACCCCCCTGCTCTCGAGCGCTACGCTGTCTTGAGCAGAACGGCACCGTCTTGGACAAAGCGGCACCTACTGGGCCTGTCCGCCTAGCGGGCCTGCTCGCTTTCGAGAATATCCCCCCTACAAAGCAGGGGGGAACTCAAGACCGCCCTAATCGAGCTTTTCAAGTACCCCCCTGTATAACAGGGGGGTCTTGCGTGACTACGCAAGGGGGGGTCCTTCCAGGCCGCTCGAGATAAACACACATTCTTGAGTGACACCTGAAGATGCTCGAGCGCTCCACCCCTTCAAAAGCGGCTCGAGAAGCCCCCTCGAGTGTCTTCCTCGTCCTCATCGTCTTCGTCCGCGCCCTGCTCGAGGTTTGCTGTGGGCTGTTGGTCTTCTTCCAAATCTGCTTGAGCGTCTTCCGTGTTCTGCCGTTGCCGCCACCACCCATACGCCACCAGTCCACCGACGATGAAAAGAACCGGAACAAGGTAAGTGCGGTACGGGTCAGGGGCCACAATTACCCCGATGAGCACCAGATACAGCACAATCACAAAAGGCAGGTTGCCCACGGCGGGGCGGAGCGGGGCCGTCTCGAGGGTGTCTGCGCCCATCAGGCTTCGGGCCAAAACGGGTCCGTCGCCTTGCAGGGTCGGCAGTTCGTAGGGAGGAATTTTTTGACCCGCTGGAACAGCTTCGACCTTGACCAACAGCGCAGTGATGTTGTCAGGACCTCCGCCCGCGTTGGCCGCGTCTATCAGGTTGCGAACCTTGCGCTCGAGCGGCAGGTCCGCCATCAAGAACGGGGCGAGCTGGTCGTCCTCGAGCACCCCGGTCAGGCCGTCGGAGCACAGCAGGAACAGGTCTCCCGGCTCGAGCTTGAGGCCGCTGAGGTCGAGTTTTAAATCTCCGGTGCTGCCCAGCGCGTTGGAGATGACGCTGCGCCAGCGGTGGTTTCGGGCCTCTTCCTCGCTGAGCAGGCCGCGACGCTGCTGCTCTGCAACCCAGGAGTGGTCGCGGGTGAGGCGGGTGAGCACCCCGCCGCGCAGCAGGTACACCCTCGAGTCTCCGACGTTGACCACCAGCGCGTTGGGGCCATCTACGGCCAGTGCGGTCACGGTGGTACCCATGCCGCGCCTATCCGGGCGGCTGGCCTCGGCGTAGACCTGGCGGTTGACCTCCTCGAGCGTTTTAACCAATCGCTCGGGGGTGGTGCGTCCGGGGGAATCGCTTTTTTGAGACAGGTAATTTTCCTGGAGCAGCCGAACTGCCATCTGCGAGGCCACATCTCCGGCGTGGTGTCCACCCATGCCGTCGGCCACCACGAACAGGCCGCCCTCGGGCAGCGCAATAGCCACACCGCTGTCCTCGTTCATGGGGCGCACCTGCCCCACGTCGGTGAGCAGCGCGACCTCGAGCTGGGTTTGCGAGGCCGAACCGGAGCGTGCGAGAGGGTTGGCTCCGCTGAGGGTCACGCGTTCAATATAACGCATTTCGCAGGGCGTGCCTTTACCTGATACTCAAAGAACACATAATACTCGAGCGAGAATTCAGCTAAACTCGTGTCTGGAAGCATTTCTACAGGGTGCTCGAGGGCGAACTTAGATTTGGACGACCCACGCTTTTCCTGTTCACGATTCATTGAAACCTGTCCTCCGGTGCGGCCCCTGTGCCTCGGCTAGACTGACCCCGCATGACGAAAACCGAGCCACTCGAGCGAACCTGGACTGACCCCTACGGCGGAGCCTGCGCCCTGCTGCGTGGCGAATATGGCGGCGGCACCCTGCTGCTGGCCTGCACCCTGGAACACTCGAGCGCGGTTCTCGACCAAATCGCGCAGTTCCCCGCGTTCAAGGGCAATCTATTCTTTTGCGTCTGGGAAGAGTCCTGGCGAGTTCCACTCGAGCGTGCGGTCTTTGAATTCAGCCCTCGAGCGACTTTTTTGGTCTCGAGTGAGGCCCCACAAGCGCAAAGCGTGCGGGTCGAAAGCGGTCTGAGCTTTCTCGAGGACGGGCGCGGCTGGCAGAATCTGGGCTTTGACGCGCTCGAGTGCTCTCCAGAAACCCTGATAAATATTGTCTCACACGAACTCGAGCGACGAGGTTGGTTAGCATTTGTCGAGGTTGCACAGTGAGCCTGGATTCTACGGTGCGCCACCTCTACATTCACGTTCCGTTCTGCCCCAGCATCTGCCCATACTGTGACTTTCATGTGCTCACCCGGCAGCCGGGGGCGGTGGAAAAGTACCTCGAGCGGCTGGACCTTCAGGCTCGAGAACTGGCCCAGAATTACCAGATTCAGCTCGATACGGTCTATCTGGGCGGTGGCACGCCCTCGTTTCTGCGTGACGCCGAACTCGAGCAGCTCATCACTTCGGTTCGCACCCATCTGGGCTGGGGACGCGTGGAAAACACGCTCGAGGTCAATCCCGGTACAGTGAGCGCCTCAAGGGCGGCCCACTGGAAAAACCTGGGCCTGGACCGGGCCAGCGTGGGGGTGCAGAGTCTGGATAATGCGACCCTCAAGTTTCTGGGCCGTCAGCACGACGCAAAGGCTGCCAGAGATGCCGTCACCACGCTGCTCGAGACTGGATTTCGGGTGTCCGGCGACCTAATCACAGCGGTGAAGGGTCAACCGCTCGAGCGTGACATCCGCGAGCTGGTGGGTTTGGGCGTGGAGCACGTCTCGGCCTACACCCTCACCATTGAGGAGGGAACGCCCTTTGCTCGAGCGGGGGTCGAAGTGCTCGAGCAAGACGAGCTGCGCGGCTTTGAGGTCACGGCTCAGTTGCTCTCGGAGTTAGGCTTCGAGCGCTATGAGGTCAGCAACTACGCCAAAGGTCTCGAGGCTCGCTCGAAGCACAACCTGGCGTACTGGAACAACCATTTTTACCTAGGATTAGGTCCGGGGGCGGCGGGGCATTATCCCGCACTGAACTCGAGCGCCGATGTTCTGACCGAGCGTTATACTCAGCCGCACCTGTACTCATGGCTCGAGGGCCAAAAACCTGAACACGAGTGTATCTCGAGCGAGGAGTTTGTGACCGACGCGCTTTTTATGGGTCTGCGCCTTACAGGGGGCGTGAACCTGAAGGATTTGAGCGCTCGAGCCGGACTGGACGTGCTGGAGCGCTTCGGGTCGGTGATTGCGGCTCAGTTGAAGGGGGGTTTGCTGCTGCTCGAGGGGACGCAGCTCAGGACCACCGAGGGCGGGCGCTGGGTCTTAAACCGGGTGATTTCGGAGTTTCTCGAGGGGTGAGGGGTGGGTTTGACTGGACCGGGCGAATCCCCCTTCTGTTTTTTCGCTACGCTGTCTTGGCCCAACTGCGCCGTTTTGGTCTGAACGGCACTGTCTTGGGCAGAACGGCACCCCGTGGGGCCTGCCCGCCTTCCGGGCCAGACCGCACCTCTCGGGGCGGGCCGCCTACCGGGCCTGTCCGCCGAGAAAAATCCCGCACTTGTCGAGGGTTGACCACTGCGAGGGGTAACTTGGCTTCACTGCAACTCAACAGTAGCGGTTGCTCGAGACCCCCGGTACTTTCACACACGAGCAACGTGGGTTTAGCCTTCTTGGCGAATTTCACGAACGCCTGGATTCCAGACGGGGTGTTGTCAAACTCGAGCACTTCGTCGGTGGCCAGATTGAACACATCGAGTTGGGGTTTGCTGATGTCAACGCTAATAAAGACCTCGGTAGCCATAGAAACCTCCTATACAATGGGGTTTCCAACGTGCGTCCATCCTTGCGAAGCAAACTTTTTGTTCAAGCAGCGGCGAGGCCCGATAGGTGCCGCTTATCTCAAGACGTGAGATGGCCCGATAGGCGAGCAGGCCCGTTAGGTGCCGTTCTGCTCAAGACAGTGCCGCTTATCTCAAGACAGCCGTTCGGACTCGATTGGAAATGGGTCAGCACGACGACCTTGCTATCGGACGACCTTCAAGGTCCAGGTGCGGTACGGTCTATCGTGCTCTGTCCCTCCTTCTAACTTACAAGGTGCTGTTTTGCCCAAGAGGGTGCTCTTCCCGACAATACGGAATTTAGCGGAAACCGTATGAAATGTCGCAGGCCTGATTGCCCCACATGGGAATAGGCTAAGAAGTGAGGAAAGTACACTCAAACGGAGTACTTGACAAGCTGCTAAATCTATGACAAACTCTATCCATCAACCTAATGCAATCGTTTGCAGATTTCTCCTTGCAAACACCTGTGCCACCCTCGAGAAAGACTGTGCTGCTAAGCCCTACCACACCCAGTAAAAGTGAAATCGTTTGCATATGATTAGTCTCGAGGAAGTTGCCAAGCGTGCTCAGGTTTCAGCGGCCACCGCGTCCAGGGCGTTGTCTCGCCCCGAAATGGTGGCTGTACAGACCCGTGAGCGGGTTGCACTCGCCGCTCGAGAGCTGGGCTACCAGCCCAACGTGCTGGCCCGCAGCCTGCGCCAGCAGGGAAGCCGCTTTATCGGACTCATCATCACCGACATCCTCAACCCCTTTCACGCAACCCTGGCTAAAGGAGTCCAGGACGCTGCTTCTGCCGTTGAGTACACCGTTTTTCTGTTCAACTCCGACGAGGAACACGACAAGGAGCGCCGCGCCATCGACAGTCTGCGCGGTCATCTGCCCAGGGGGCTTATCGTGGTGCCCACCTCGAGAACCCGCGAAAACCTCAAACTGGTGCCCAATTTGCCGACCATCGAACTGGACCGCACCAGTGGGCGCGAGGACGCGCACAGCGTGATGGTGGACAATCTGGGTGGCGCGAGGGCGGCAGTATCGCATCTGGCGGCGCTGGGCCACCGCCGCATCGGTATGGTGGTGGGTCGGCTGGACATCACCACCGCCGTGGAGCGCTTTGAGGGCTACCGCGAGGCTCTAAGCGCCGCTGGAATCCCCTTCCGCGACGAACTGGTATTGCCCGGAAATCACCGCGAGGAAGATGGTCGCGTGGCCGCTCACGCGCTGCTGTCCCGACCCCCGCTCGAGCGCCCCACCGCGCTGTTTGTGGGCAACAACGAGATGACGGTGGGCGCAGTTTTAGCCGCGCGGGCTTTAAATCTCTCCATCCCTCGAGACCTCTCCATCGTGGGCTTTGACGACTCGCGCTGGGCGCAGACCATGCAACCCGCGCTCACCGTGGTCGAGCAACCCGCTTACAACTTGGGCCACTTGGCCTGCGAAACGCTGCTGGGGCTAATGGGGCGCGGCCCCGTGACCGGACCCACCCAGGTGCGCTTATCCACCCGCCTCATCCTGCGAGATTCGACCGCTTCCCCCCTCGAGCGTTAGTAAACTCGAGCGCTAATAAACTCGAGCGTGACAAAGTGAGGCACTCATGGCCATCTAAGCGCTTTCCCCTCAAGTGAGTTATACTGTAACAAACCCACTTGTCCACCTTTCACTCCGCACACTCGAGCACCGCACACTCGAGCACCGCACACTCGAGCACACGAGAGCCACTGTTTAATCCGTCTCGAGTCCTCTTTCTCGTCTCAATTCCCTCGCACCCGTGCGAACCCTGTTCAAGGAGAATCAATATGCGTAAAGTCCTGCCCCTGCTCGCCCTTGGTACCGTGCTGGCCAGCCTCTCGCTCGCCCAGACGAGCCAGCCCATCATCGGCCTCATCACCAAGACCGACACCAACCCCTTTTTCGTCAAGATGAAGGAAGGCGCTCAAGCCGAGGCCACCAAACGCGGAGCTAAGCTGCTCACCGGCGCGGGTAAGGTTGACGGCGATAACGCTGGACAGATTACGGTGCTCGAGAATATGGTCGCCGCCGGGGCCAAAACCATCCTGATTGCGGCCAGTGACAGCGCGGGCATCGTGCCCGCCATCGCCAAGGCGCGCGCTGCCGGGGTCATGGTCATCGCGCTCGATACGCCGACTGAACCGGTCAGCGCCGTTGACGCTCTGTTCGCCACTGACAACTACAAGGCTGGGCTGTTGATCGGCCAGTACGCTAAAAAGGCCATGGCGGGAAAAAAGGCCGTCATCGCGGCCATGGACTACAACCCCGGCCAGCCGGTTGGCGTCCTGCGCCACAACGGCTTCCTGGCAGGCTTCGGCGTGTCGGGCATCACCGCTGAGACCAAGACTCAGGTGGACACCGGTGTGGTGTGCTCACAAAACTCGTCTGGTGACCAAGCCAAAGGCCAAACTGCGATGGAGAACTGCCTCCAGAAGAACCCCGACATCAACTTGGTCTACACCATCAACGAGCCTGCCGCTGCCGGAGCCTACCAGGCGTTGAAGGCCGCAGGTAAGGAGAAAGACGTTCTCATCGTCTCAGTGGACGGTGGCTGCGCGGGTGTACGAAATGTGCAGTCAGGGGTGATTGGGGCCACCAGCCAGCAGTACCCCCTGAAGATGGCCAGCATGGGCGTGGCGGCGGGCGTCACCTACGCCAAGACGGGCAAGAAGGTCAGCGGCTACACCGACACTGGGGTGACGCTCATCACCGATAAAGCCGTGGCGGGCGTGAGAAGCAAGGACAGCAAGTTTGGTTTAGCCAACTGCTGGGGACAGTAATCCGTTTCAGGCTCGAGCAGAGCTTAATCCGCTCGAGTCGTGAGGAGTAGGGGAGAGGGGAGGCAGGGTGGTGGGACTAAAGCAAGCTCGAGCACAAGCAATACGCTCGAGCTTTCTCCCCCTCCCCAGATTCTTCCCCTCTCCCGCTCGAGTTTTCTCCTCCTCCCCTTTTGAGAGCAGGTAAAAGCAGGTAAAAGTAGGTAAACCATGACCACACAATCCCCGCCAAACCCCCCGCTCGAGCGTAAAAGTTTGCTGTCCCGCTTGCCCAGCTCGAGCATTCTGGGGCCGCTGGTTGCACTGTTTGTCGCCATTTTGTTTTTCGCCACCCAGTCAGACCGCTTCCTCAGCGGTCAAAACTTTTCGCTTATTCTTCAGCAGGTGATGGTGGTGGGGGTGCTGGCCATCGGGCAAACCCTGGTGATTCTGACGGCGGGCATTGACCTGTCCAACGGAGCAATCATGGCCTTTGGCACCATGGTGATGACCAAACTAGCTGTCGAGTCGGGCCTGCCGCCGCTGCTGACCATCTTTTTGGGGGTCCTGGTGACAACGCTGTTCGGGTTGCTCAACGGCGCTTTGGTCACTCGAGTGAAACTACCGCCCTTTATCGTCACGCTGGGAATGCTCAACATCGCCTTCGCGCTGACCCAGATTTACTCCACCGGGCAGACGATTTCTGGGCTACCGCCCGCGCTGACCTTCTTCGGCAACACCTTCAAAATCGGCAGCACCGCCGTCACCTACGGCGTGGTGCTGATGTTGGTCCTCTACGCCATCACCGCCTTTGTGCTGAGCGAAACCGCGCCGGGACGTCACCTCTACGCGGTGGGCAACAATCCCGAAGCGGCGCGGCTCACCGGCATTCCCACCCAGCGAGTGCTACTCATCGTGTACACCGTGGCGGGCTTCATCTACGGCATCGGCGGGCTGCTGCTGGTGAGCCGCATTGGGGCCGGAGACCCCAACTCAGGCCAGACCGAGAACCTGGACTCCATCACCGCCGTGGTGCTGGGCGGTACCAGCTTGTTTGGAGGTCGGGGCGTCATCTGGGGCACCCTGATTGGCGCGATTATCGTGGGGGTGTTTCGCTCCGGCCTGACCCTGATGGGCCTACCGAGCGTGTTTCAGACGCTGATTACCGGAATTCTGGTGATTTTGGCGGTGGCCACCGACCAGTGGTCGCGCCGTAAAGGTTAAAGGTAGCTCATGACCCTATTTTCTAAAAATTCTGAACCGAGCGAGGGATTTCCAGCCACTGCTCGAGCTAAACCCATCATGCAGGCCACAGGACTGGTCAAGCGTTACGGTCAGGTGACGGCGCTCGACGGCACCGACTTCGAGCTGCTCGAGGGCGAAATTCTGGCGGTTATCGGGGACAACGGGGCGGGGAAGTCCAGCCTGATTAAAGCGCTCTCTGGGGCCACCATTCCCGACGAGGGCCAGATTATGCTCGACGGCCAGCCGATTCACTTTCGCAGCCCGATGGACGCCCGCAAGCACGGCATCGAAACGGTGTATCAGGATTTGGCAGTGGCTCCGGCCATGTCCATAGCCGAGAACCTGTTTTTGGGGCGCGAAATCCTCAAACCGGGCGCTTTGAACCGACTTTTTCGCATCGTAGACAAAAAGAAGATGCTCGAGGAAGCCACCCGGCACATGCAGGACCTCAAAATCGGCATTCGCAGCATGAAGCAGGCCGTCGAAACCCTGTCCGGCGGTCAGCGTCAGGGCGTGGCGGTGGCCCGTAGTGCGGCGTTCGCTCAACATGTGGTCATTCTCGACGAACCCACTGCCGCGCTGGGAGTTAAGGAAGGCAACATGGTGCTCGAGCTGATTCGGCGGGTCCGGGACCGGGGACTACCGGTCATTTTAATTTCTCACAACATGCCGCACGTGTTCCAGATTGCCGACCGAATTCATATTCAGCGGCTGGGACGGCGGGCAGCGGTGGTCAATCCTAAAAATATCAGCATGTCCGACACGGTGGCCATCATGACCGGGGCCATGCGCCCCGACGAGTTGGGGCCGGAGATGCTGGCCTGAAGCGAGCTTCTAAAAATTTTCAAAAGAGGAGAACCCCCGCTCGAGCGGGGTCTTTTCTTTTCTATACCTCGTAGCGCTTGTAAAACAGCTCTATCAGCGCTCCCCACTCCTCTTGCTTACCGGGAGGCAACTGCTGGGCAATCTTGAGCAGGTAGGCCCGTAGTTGCCCTTTGGTCAAGCGCTCGAGCGCCACCCCCAGTTCACCCGCCGCGTCGGACAAAATCACCTCGGACATGGGGCCGATGAGCCGGGTCAGGTTCCAGCGCAAATCCTCGAGAAAACCAGTTCCTAGTGGCTCGAGGGTGTTTTCTCCGCCACCCAGCGCTTTTTGCAGCGCCTCATTGAGAAGCGCTTCGTGAAGCATCCGGTTGAAGGCGTCGGTGGCCGCTTCACCACTGCGGGCCACGATGGCGTTCACCATATCGCGGTGGGTGGCGTAAATTCGCTCGAAGCGCCCCTCTTCAATCATTTGTACGCTCAGAGAACGCAGCAGATGGGCCAGCGGAGTGTGAATCACCCGCAGCAGACGGGCCACCACCGGGTTCCCGGCGATATCGGCGATGAGGAAATGAAGCGCGAGGTCGGCCTGTACGAATAATTCGGCGTCGTGGCCGCTGCCTTTCATCTCGAGCAGGATGTCTTGCAACTGAGCGATTTGTTCGGGGGTGGCCTTGCGGGTGGCCTGTATCAGGGTGTAGTGCTCGAGAATCTGGCGGGTCTCGAGAAAGGACTGGGCCTCGGCTTCGCTGTGGATAGCGCCCAGCCACACGTTGAAACTGGGCAAGCCCTCCCCGACGGCCAGCACCACCGTGCCGCGCCCCGGACGGGCGTCTATCAGGCCCGCCGCCGACAAAATGCTGATGGCCTCGCGCACCGCCGCCAGACTGGTGCCGAACTGTGCGGCCAGTTCGCGCTGGCTGGGCAGATAATCTCCGGGCCGCAGGGTACCGCCGAGCAGCATCTCCTGAAGGTGCTGAGCGATGTCCGCACCCAGTGACTGACGTTTTTCTAGCGGCTCGAACACGGTGCATCACCCCCTCGAGTGGAGACCTCGAGCCTGAAGAGGGGCGCGCTCGAGCGGGTGCTGAAGTGACTCATTGCGGCCCCTTAGGACGCAGGCGGCTCAGCGCCAACTTCAGGCTGACCCGCAGCCGCTCCACCGATTCGGCCAAATCGGCGAGTTCGTCGCCTTCCTGGCGCGGAATAGGGGCGTCCATCACGCCCAGGCTGATGCGGTTGACCGCTTCGGTCAGGGCCAGCACCGGGCGCACCAGACGGCGACCAAACCATACCGCCAGCGCCAGCGTACCCACCAGGGCCAGCGCGCTGAGCAGCAACACGCTGCGGAGCTGTAAGTCGAGCAGCTCGCGCACCGACTGGTCCACTACCCCGATGCCCAAATCGAACAGCTTCTGGCCCTCGGGGCGCGGCTCGCCCACCGAGCGGACCCGCCTGCCTCCGAGGGGTGAAGCGTACACCTCCATCTCGATGACCTGAAGGTCGTTCACCTGGCCCTCGAGCGGCTCCAGGCGCTTCAAAGTCGCTTCCAGATGCTCCTGTACGTCGGGTTTAGCTCCGCTGGCTCTAGCCTGCTCGAGAATTTGACGATACTGGCCCGCACGGGTGTCGGTGAAGCGAAAATGCCTCGAGCCGGGGGTCTGCTTGAGAAAATCGTCGTACTGACGCAGCAGCAGCCAGTCGGTGTCGGGGTCTTTGGAGGTAAAAAAGCGCACCGCCGCTCCCGTGGGCCGCACATCTACAAAGGCCACGTTTTCCGAGGATACCGCCGCCTGAAGCTGGGTGTTGACCAGCGTCAGGTCTTGCACATCTAAGGTGGTGGCCAGAATCCGCACCACTGAGTTGGCCAGACTGCGGCCCAGCGTCTCGAGCGTGTTGGTGCGTTGCAAGGTGAGCAGCAAGACCACGAAGATGCCCATGATGAAGACCGGCAACACGGTGGTCAGCAGCGTCTTGGCGCTGAGGCCGAACCGTCTACGGCGTGGCCCCGGTTGGCCTAGCTGGCCTTGCCGGGCAGGTGAAGTTCTAGCAGCGTCTTGTTCCTGCGTGGCCCTGTGCATGGTTTCCTTTTGGGGCAGGGAACGAGGTCGCATGGCGAGGACCTGCCGTGGGGAGAGGGGATGGGTGGGGATAGATATAGAAAGGGGGCGTGGGTTGAGGCGTCAATTCTGCCATCAACTGAACATTAAATCAAGATGGGCGCTCGAGAGAAGTTATATTTTATAGCCTCAACCGCACTTTCATCGCTGTGAAACCTCAAAACACAGCCTGGAAGACGATTGCTCAAACTAGACCGGATGTATAACCTGCTCGAGAAGTCTAAATCTAAACCTAGTCCAAAGTTCAGAACATTGGAATGCTTGACTTATTGTGAAGGTCCCCTTAGACTTCAGAAACCTAAAAACCAGTGCTGACCTCTCAAAGCTCAGCTCGAGGCCGTTGCTTGCGGTATTTTTCAAGCTCCCCCCATCCCTATGACCCGACTATTGCTGTGTGCTTTGTGGACCGCTTCGCTGACCTTGTGCTCGGCGAAGGCGGTGGAATCTCCTATTCCCATCGGCTTGTCGGTGGCCGAAACCTCGAGCGCCGCACTTTTGGGCCAGGAGCAGGTGATTGGCGCGCAGATTGCCGAAACGTTTTTCAACGCACAGGGCGGTATCGGCGGCACGCCTTTCAAACTGATTCTCGAGGACACCGGCGGCGACGAGGCGGGCGCAATTCACGCTTTCGGTCTCCAGCTCGAGCGAAACCGGGTGGTGGCACTCATTGGGCCGACCTTGTCGCAGCAGGCTTTTGCTGCCGACCCCCTGGCGAACGCCAAAGGTTTAATGGTGCTTGGCCCCAGCACCACGGCGCGCGGTATTCCACAAATCGGGGACTTTATCGCCCGAGTCAGCGCTCCGGTCAATGTGGTCGCGCCCTACGCGCTGCGGGCCGCCCTCGAGCAGAACCCCAAAATCCGGCGGGTGGCCTTTTTTTACGCCGCCAACGACGCCTTCGCCTCGAGTGAAACCGAGGTTTTTCAGGGCGCGGCGCTGGCACAAAAGCTCGAGCGGGTCAGTGTACAAAAGTTCAAGACCGTGGACAGCGACTTTACCGCGCAGGTGAGGGCCACCCTGGCGAAAAAGCCCGACCTGGCCATCGTGTCGGGTCTGGCGCTCGATGGGGGAAACCTGATTCGGCAGCTCAGACGGGCGGGTTTCAAGGGGAAAATTATTGGTGGAAACGGCCTCAACACCACCAACTTGTTTCCGGTGTGCCGCGAGGATTGTGACGGTGTGCTCATCGCGCAGGCATACAGCCCATTTGAGCAAAGCCCCATCCAGACGGCGTTTCGTGAGCGCTACAAAACGGTGTATCGCAAGGAACCCCCTCAGTTTTCGGCCCAAGCGTTCGCGGCGGTTCAGGTGATTGTCGAGGCCCTGCGGAAGGTGGACGCGCAGAAAAAGCTCAGCCAGTGGGCGCTCGAGGACTTGAGGGCTGCACTCAACCGTCAGGTGCTGGCAGGGCGCTACGAAACCCCGCTAGGACCGCTGAGTTTTACCCCAGAAGGCGAGGTGGTGCAGAAAAAGTTCTACGTGGCCCAGATTCGCATGAACCCGGACGGCAAGACCGGGAGATTTGAGATTCTGGGGAAGTAGGTGCTTGTTTAGCGGTGCGTAATCAGGCGTGCGCTTCAGAGTGTGCGCTTTGATTGGGCCAGAGATTTGAACTCTAAAGTTTCAGGTGCGCTCGAGCCTCATCTCGAGAAAAAAGGAAGAAATCATGCCCCTCCATTCTCTGCCCAAACCCTCTCGAGACCCTCCCCGCCTTGTTTTGCCGCCCGCGTCCCTTTTCACCGCTACCTTGTCACCGCTACCTTTTACCCCTACCTCGTTCCACACGAGCCTCAAGTTCTATTTGGGGTGCTCTAACACCCTCCAGGAGTTGCTATGAAGCGAACCGCTGCCCTGCTCACCACCCTCGCCGCCCTCTCTGTCGCCCACGCTCAGAACGTGCCTAGCCCTATTCCTATTGGCATTGCGGTTGCCCAGACCTCTAAAACGTCGTTACTGGGTCAGGAGCAGGTGGTGGGAGCACAGCTCGCCGAGAAGTATTTCAACGCCAGGGGCGGGGTCAACGGCACACCCATAAAGCTGATTTTTCAGGACGCGGCAGGAGACCCCAATACCGCCATCAACGCTTTCAATGCCCTGATTAACCAGAACAAAGTGGTGGGTATCGTAGGTCCCACCTTGTCTACCCAGGCATTTGCCGCCGACCCCATCGCAGACCGGGCCAAGGTTCCGGTGTTGGCCCCCTCGAACACGGCTAAAGGTATTCCCCAGATTGGAGACTACATCGCCAGGGTCAGCGCTCCGGTGGCGCTGGTCGCGCCCAATGCCGTGCGAGCCGCGCTCAAGCTCAACCCCAAAATTAAAAAAGTAGCGGTGTTATACGCACAAGACGATACCTTTGCCACCAGTGAAACCGGGACCTTTCAGGAAACGGCCAAGTCGTTGGGCCTGGACGTGGTGACGGTACAGAAATTTCAGACCACCGACAACGACTTCACCACCCAAGTCACTTCGGTGCTAGGCGCGAACGTGGATTTGGTCATTATCTCCGGTTTAGCCAACGATGGCGGCAACTTGGTCAAGCAGTTGCGTCAGCTCGAGTACAAGGGTCTGATTATCGGGGGCAACGGCCTCAACACTGCCAACATGTTCCCGGTATGCGGCAAGCTCTGCGATGGGGTGATTATTGCCCAAGCCTATAACCCCAGCGTGAACAACACCGCCAACAAAGCCTTTGTAGACGATTACCGCGCTCAGTACAAAAAGGACCCACCCCAGTTCTCGGCCCAGGCCTTCACCGCCGTGCAGGTTTTTGTCGAGGCCCTCAAAGCGGTGGACAAGAAAAAGAAACTCAGCACCCAGACGCTCGAGGAGGCTAGAGTCGCGCTCAACTCGGCCATCATCGCAGGGAAGTACCGCACTCCGCTGGGTGAGGTCATTTTTGATAAAGAGGGCGAGATTTTGCAAAAGACCTTCTATGTAGCTCAAATCAAGATGCTTGACGACAAGAACGGCAAGTACATCTTCCTGCGCTGAGTTTGTCGGGCTTCGCCCTCTGCAAACGCCGAACGTCAAACGTCTTCTCTGAGTTGGGCGCTCGAGTGCTCGAGTGGTTTTGAAGCAATCTCGACACACGAGCACACTCGACACAACAAGCGTTCGACGTTTGACGTTTGCGCGAAGGCGCAGCCGAGCACCCCGACGTTTACGCGAAGCAACGCGAGCTTTCCCCTCGAGGTGACGATGGACTTCGCGTCCTTTTTACAAAACCTGCTCAACGGCATTTCCATCGGCAGCGTGTACGCCATCTTCGCGCTGGGCTACACTTTGATTTTCTCGATTCTGGGCATCATCAACTTCGCACACGGGGCGGTATTCACCCTGGGCGCGTACTTCACCTACTTTTTGCTGGGACAGCCTGCGGGCTTCAACGGCGCGCTGGCTGGGTTCAAATTGCCTCTCGAGGGAATCCCTTTTCCGGTGGCCGCACTCATCGGGTCGCTACTGGCTGGCATTGTGGCGGTGCTGCTCGAGCGGCTGGCCTTTCGGCCTCTTCGCAGGCGCAGCGCCGACCCTCTGCTGGCGCTGGTCTCGAGCCTGGGTGTGGCGCTGGTATTAGTCAACCTGATTCAGTATCTGGTGGGAGCGGAGTCCTTTGCTTACCCCAGCGACATCTACGGCAAAATCAAACCGGTGGTGAGCTTCGCTATGGGCGAAAAAACCGTGGTCATCCGCACGGTGCAAATCATCTTGTTTGGGGTGAGCATGGTGATTTTGCTCATTCTGGCTTACATCATTGGCCGCACCAAGGTCGGCAAGGCGCTGCGGGCGGTGGCCGAAAACGCCACCACCTCGAGCTTGCTGGGCATCAGTGTGGACCGCTACATTTTATACACCTTCTTTCTGTCCGGCTTTCTGGGGGGCCTCGCCGGAACGCTGGTGGCTAGTTCCTTTGGCATTGCGGGGCCGTACTTTGGCGTGACCTACGGCCTCAAGGGTCTGGCGGTCATCGTCTTAGGCGGTTTGGGCAGCATCCCCGGCGCGGTGGCGGGCGGGGTGGTCATCGGCTTAGCCGAGGCTTTCGTGCCGTCCGAATACAGCGCTTACAAGGACGCCATCCCGTTCGTGCTGCTGTTCATTATCCTGCTGGTGCGGCCTCAAGGGTTGCTGGGGCGGCTGCAAATTCAAAAGGTGTAGGGACGCAGGGTGCAGAAGGCTGAAGGCCAAAAACCTGGACCATTCTCCTCGAGCGCGGCTCGAGCCACCCCGCGCAGATTTCTGGGTTTGAGCGCTTCTTGTCTTGCTCTGCTTTCCGCCTTCAGCCTTCTACTTTCCGCGCGACTGAAAGGAGCTTAAAACGTGCTCGAGTTCGTCAATACCTACGGTTTTTTGCTCGTCACGCTGGTTCAGTCCGCGTTGCTGGGCCTCAGTCTCTACTTTCCGCTCTCGGCGGGTCAGCTCAGTTTGGCAAGCCCTGGTTTTTACTCGCTGGGTGGCTATATTGCCGCTATTCTAGGAACCAACCCAGGGTTGGCAGGACTGCGTGACGCGCTGGGCTGGTGGGTGTACCCCCTGGCGTGGTTGGTGGCAGCGGTGTTTGCGGGTATTCTGGCGCTGGTCATTGGTTTGCCGGTGCTGAGGTTGCGGGGTATTTACCTCGCACTCGCCACCATTGCGTTTGTCGAGGTTCTTCGTATTCTGACGTTGAACCTGACCATCACGGGTGGAGCTATTGGGCTGACCGGAATTCCACAGTATTTCAGTACGCCCTTTGGCTACATGGCCGCGTTTCTACCGCTTTTGCTGCTGACCCTAATCTTCGCCTACAAGCTCGAGCGCTCGAGGACGGGCCGCGCCATCCGCGCCATTCGTGAGGATGAATTGGCTGCCGACGCGATGGGCATTCATCCGATGTATTTCAAGGTACTGACCTTTGTGCTGGGTGCAACGCTGGCTGGAATGGTGGGCGCGATGAGCGCACCGTTTCTCAACACCTGGAACCCCAATCAAGGAACCTTCGACGCCAGCATCAACTATCTCGCCTTCGTGCTCATCGGGGGCAGCCGCAGCATCTGGGGAGCCGTTTTGGGCGGCATTCTGCTCACTGCCCTACCCGAGATACTGCGTCCGCTCAAGGATTTCCGCCTGATTCTCAACGGCCTCGTCTTGGTGGTCTCGAGCATCTACCTGCCGCAGGGCATCGTGGGCCTGTTTCAGCGTCGCACACCCAAAAAAGTGGTGCGGGGCGCTCGAGTGGAGGTGGCTAAGTGACCCTCCAGACTTCGGACCTCAGACCTCAGATTTCAGAAAAAACTGCGTTGCTTGAGGCCAGAGGTCTCACCCGCCGTTTTGGGGGCTTAATGGCGGTCAACAACGTCAGTTTCTCGGTGCAGGAGGGCGAGATTTTTGGCCTCATCGGGCCGAACGGGGCCGGCAAGACCACGCTGTTCAACCTGATGACCGGCCTGACCCCAGTCTCGAGCGGAACCCTGGCCCTGAACGGCGAAACCCTGACCGGACTGCCGCCGTTCAAAATCGCCACGCGCGGTCTGGGGCGCACCTTTCAGAATATCCGGCTGTTTAAAGAGCTTTCAGCGCTCGAGAACGTCAAAATCGGACAGCACACCCAGACCTCGAGCGGACTGTGGAGCGGCATTTTCTCGAGTGGTCGCGCTCGAGCCGAGGAAAAGCAGGTTGAAAAGAAAGCCTGGGAACTGCTCGAGCTGACCGGACTGGCGGACCGTGCGGGTGAAAGTGCAGGTAACTTTTCCTACGGCGACCAGCGGCGGCTCGAGATTGCGCGGGCGTTGGCGCTCGAGCCAAAGATTTTACTGCTCGACGAACCGGCGGCGGGCATGAACACCGGCGAAAAAGGCGCGCTGACCGAGTTCATTCGCGGGGTGCGAAATCAGTTTGACCTGACGGTGCTCATCATCGAGCACCACGTTCCGCTGGTGATGAACTTGTGTGACCGCATCGCGGTGCTCAACTTCGGGGAACTCATCGCGCTGGGCGAGCCGCACCAGGTTCAGCGTGACCCCAAGGTGATTGAAGCTTATCTGGGCGCTTAGGGTGCTCGAGGGGCCAGACCCCCCTTCTCGTGAGCGCTGCGCTTTCACGAATGTCCCCCCTACTATCGCAGGGGGGAACTCAAAAGCCTATATTCGCGCTCGAGCTACATTGCTTCATATCAAACGGAGGCATATGGCCTTACTCGAAATCCAAAATCTGAGCGTCAACTACGGCGCGATTCAGGCGGTTCGGGGACTCAGCCTCACCGTCAACCAGGGCGAGGTCGTCACGCTCATCGGGGCGAACGGGGCCGGGAAGACCACCACCCTGCGGGCCATCTCGAGAATTGTGCGCCCACGCGAAGGTTCTATTCGTTTTAATGGGCAAGACATCACCCGGCTACCGCCCGACGCGGTGGTGAAACTCGGCATCGCGCAGAGTCCCGAGGGGCGGCAGGTGCTGGCGCGGCAAAGCATTGAGGACAACCTCGAGTTGGGCGCGTACCTGCGGAGCAACCGGGCCGAAATTCTGGCCGACCTGAAAAAAATGTATGGCCTCTTTCCCCGGCTCGAGGAGCGTAAAACCCAGCTTGCGGGCACGCTCTCGGGCGGGGAACAACAGATGTTGGCCATCGCTCGAGCACTGATGAGCAAGCCCAAGTTGCTGCTGCTCGACGAACCCAGTCTGGGCCTCGCGCCGCTGATTGTGCGCGACATTTTTTCTATCATCCGCAGCCTGCACGGCGAGGGCATGACCATTTTATTAGTCGAGCAAAACGCACGGCTGGCTATGGGGGAAAGTGACCGAACCTACGTGCTCGAGGCCGGACAGCTCACGCTCGAGGGGGACAGCAAGCAAATGGTGGACGACCCTCGAGTGATGGCCGCGTACCTGGGTGGCTGAGGGTATTTGAGTTCGTCATTTTCGATGAACTATTTGAAAAGCGATGCAGGCAGAATTTTGAAGTTTAAATAACGCAGGTCATCTATGCGCTCGAGTTTAAGCACCAAACTACGGTTATCATCTCCTGGTTCCGTCAATGCCTTCCACGAATCCACTAAACGTACTTGAGCGGGGTCTTTTTGGGTGACATAAAGTGGAACCTGTCCATTTAAGACCTCGCTGATAACGTAGTCGTAGCCATACCCCTTCAAGGAACGCGAAACTACGAGTACCAGAGTTTTATCAGGTAAGGCAATTTTACGCTCGAGCTTAGGTAGCTTACCTTTTTGAGCTTTATGCTCGAGGTCAAAGCGTATGATGACGTTTTCTTTATCTAGACTGCTAAAAAGCTTGGTAACACTGGTGCTGAGGACAGGTGGGTTTAAAAGCAAGGTGCTCAGTGAAACGGGTGTTTGTGCTGTGCCTATAACCAAAGAAGTCTGCCCGATAAAAAGTCTAGGATTAACCAGTCCCTCGAGCCGTACAGGCACTTTTGCTTGTAAAGCGGATGCAATGAAACCCGATGCAGATATTCTCTGCCCTTTTTCTTGATTGTCCGTGAAAAACCTGGACCTTCCATCATTAAGTTGTACATCAAGGCCGCCTAAAGCAGTTTGACTCACCGTTGCGCCCGCCTTACCAAGCACCAGCGCTAAGCTGTCGCGGTCCAGAAAAATGTACCCGCCCTCGGAACTGCTTTGGTTGATTCGACAAGACTCTTCGAGAACCTCGAGTGGGAAACTTTTGAGGGCGCTCCGAATACTTTGGGCACGATTTATGTCCAGAGTCGAGAGAGCTTTTTCGCTAAAATCGCATAGAATTCTGGTGGCTGAAGGAGTGAGTGCTACCACCTGAGCCGCGCTCGAGGGCCACAAAGCCAGAACTGCCGCGCTCGAGGCCAAAATCAGTGCGCCAAGTTGACCCAGCAGCGGCGCGGAGTGCAGCCGAAAGAATCCTCCCTGCACCGCTCGAGCGTTTCCCAGGTCCTTAATCGCCCGCTCGAGGGCTTGACCTTCACCTAACCCCGCCACCCGGTAGCGGTGCTGCTTGTCCTCGATAGCCCCGCGCAACTCGAGCTGAACAGCCTTTTTGCGCTTACCGAACAATCCTCGAGTGGCTTCATTTAGATACTTCTCGAGCGAGTTCATAGCTCACCTCCCACCAGGGTGCGAACTGCTGCGTTGAACCGCGTTAGTTCAAATCGTTTCTGCTCGAGCGCCTTTCCTCCCGCTTCGGTGAGCTGGTAAAAGCGCACCGGAGAGCCACCGCGCGGCAGTTGCCGGAACTCGGCGGTCACGAATTTTTGCTTCTCGAGGCGGTGCAGCGCTGGGTAGAGCGTGCCCTCCTTGAACGAGAAATAGCCGTCAGTCTCGAGCTGAACTTCCCCGATAATCTGTCCACCGTACTTTTCTCCGCGCTCGAGGATGGAGAGTAGAATCAGGTCCAGCGTGCCTTTGAGCAGGTTTGCATCCATATTTACCTCACTAAGACTGGATACCTCGCTTAGCTAGGGGCTTTGCAAAGCTATGTCTATAGGGGCATCGTAATCCTATGGCCTATGAAATGCAAGCGTGCTTTTAGGATTTTCCCTCTCCTAAATCGGGAGAGAGACGCTGCAAAGCAGCAGGGTGAGGGCGTTCCAGGCCAGTCGCGTCAAAGAATACCGAACCACACCTCTTCACAGCGAAACCAAACCACTCCGCACCGCTAAGCCCACCGCTTCGGAACGGCTCGAGACCTCGAGCTTGGCAAACACCTGACCCAGGTGAAACTTGACCGTGTGTTCACTGATGCTCAGCCGCTTGGCGATACTTTTGTTGGGCAGCCCCGCCGAGAGCAGCTCGAGCACCTCGCGCTCTCGCGGGGTCAGCTCGTACTCGAGCGCCGAGCGATTCGGGGAAGGTGCAGATAGGGAGTCGCCCGAAAAACGCTCCAGCAAAGCGGGGGAGAGCACGCACAGCCCTTGCAATACTGCCCCCATCGCTGCGGTCAGCTCGAGGGCGTCGGCATCGGCGTGCAGCAGGGCAACTCCCGGCTCGAGTGCGGGCAGTGTGTCCCCTGGCTCGAGCAGGTACAGGCGTGGCGGCAGGCCAACAGCTAGGTCCGGGCGGGTCCAGGACGGCTCGAGCGGTCCGGCAACAACGATGACCTCGAGCGCCGCCGTAACGGGCGTAAGGGGCCACTCGAGGTCGCTGCTTTCACCCACAATTTGAGTGCTCCCTCCTTCCTCGAGCAGGGAGCGCAGCCCGCGCCGCAGGGTCGCGGAGCGGGCCACAATCCAGACGTCGGTCATGGGAGGGTCACGCTGGCGTTCACCATGTCTCGAGTCTAAGCCCTCTCCGCTCGAGCGCCCACCTCGAGCGTCAATGTCACCTGCGTTCCCGCTCGCAGCAGTTCCACCGCGAAGCTCTGCCCGATGCGCTTAACAGAAAGCTGACCCTGTAAATCGTCGGTATCTTCGAGCGTGACCCCATCAAAGCTCAGCAGCACGTCTCCGATGAACAGTCCGGCCCTTGCGGCGGGACTCTCCGGGTCCACGCTGACCACCAGTAGGCCCCGGCGTGGACCCCCTGTTTCGGGCAGGCGAACGGGTTGGCTGCCGATGCCGATGAAGGGCCGGGGGCGGCGCTCCCCCTGCTCGAGCAAGGCCACCGTCTCGAGCGCCAGACTTGCCGGAATGCCCACGCCCTGACCGCGCAGCACACCCGCGTTGCCCAGGCCCACCATCTGACCGCTCAGGTTGATGAATGCGCCGCCGGAGAAACCAGGGTAGGGTGGCGCGTCGCTGCGAAAATAGCGCTCGAGCCTCACTGTGCGCTCCATCGCTACCGGACCGCCCACCGCGCTCACAATCCCGTGCGAGACCATCACCGCGTCGGGGCGGGCCACCCACAGCACGAACTCGCCCAAACGAGGGTCCTGAGTTGCGCCGAGCGCGGGCGTGGTGAGTCTGGGCACTTTTAGCAGGGCAAGGTCGCTCGAGGGGTCGCGCCCCAGCACGCTGGCCGGGTGTTTTTCACCCGAGTCCGAAACCACGCGGGCCTCGTCGCCCTCGAGCACATGGTCCACCGTGAGTACCCGCTCAGGGGCCACCACCACGCCCGAAATGGGCCTGCGTCCACCCCACACCGTCACCACCGACTGCGCGGCCTGCTCGAGCGCCCCAACCATCGCGCTCGAGAGGTTTTCCAATAGATTGTTTTCCATGTCCTCAGCTTAGGAGGGAGCCAGGGTGCGAGGCATCCCCCACTCGAGTAGTGCGTCCCTGCTCAAGTGGTCAGGCTCGAGTGGTCAAGCTCGAGGGGTGATGGTGGCTCGAGTAGACCTCATGAAAATGTGCATAGATTTCACTTAGAAATTTCTCGAGGTTTGAACGATAAGTACTCTTATCGTTCAAGACATCAATCAAACCTCGGGTAGATTTCAGCACATCCTGATTCCTCCTATCCAAACTCTCTAGCCGTCTATAATCACCGCCATGCGTTTTTGTGGTCCCTCGAGACATTTCTTCAAAAATCTCCCTCGCTCGAGTTCAGGGTGAACTCCCTCGAGCTGCTTCATAACCTGTGGTACGGGTTGCCGCTGGCTTTTCTGGCCGGATTCATTGACGCCATTGCGGGCGGCGGCGGCACCATCACCCTGCCTGCGCTGCTGCTGATGGGCCTTTCTCCGGCGCAGGCGTCGGCCACCAACAAACTGCTGGCCATTTTCGGCAGCTCGAGCGCGTCACTCACCTTCTGGCGACAGGGCAAGGTGGACGCAAAGCTCGTGACCCGTTTGGGACCCATCGCGCTGCTGGGGTCGGTGCTGGGCGCAAGTCTCGTGCTGGGCTTCAAAAACGCCGACCTGTTTCGCATCTTGGTGGCAGTGCTGGTGGTCGGTGTAGGGTTGCTGGTGCTGACCAACCGCCGCATGGGTCTCGAGAACCACTATCCTGGCCTCACCCCGCGCACCCTGTGGATTGGAGGGCTGGGCGTGCTGGCTATTGGCGTGTATGACGGCTTTTTTGGCCCTGGAACTGGAACCTTTTTGATGTTTCTGTTCGTCGGTTTTCTGCGCTTCGATTTTTTGATGGGCACCGGAAACGCCAAGGTGATGAACTTCATGACAAACCTGGGTGCGTTTGTGACCCTGGTTTTTACCGGAAAGATGCTGTTTGTGCTGGGCCTGCCGATGGGCGTGGCCAACGCGCTGGGTGCCTGGGCAGGCGCTCGAGCGGCGATTTTGAAGGGCAGTGCCTTCATCAAAATTATCTACGCGGGCATTATCACGCTGGTGGTGCTGCGGTTGATTTTCTTGAAATAGACTTCGTTTAGACCATAAACAGCAGAGTGTGATGTTCTGCTCGAGCAATAAAAGTACACATAGAAAAAGGGCGGGGAAACCCACCCTGAATTGATTTTTTGCGCTCGAGTGCCGAATTTGGTCTAGCCCCCGAAGGCTGGAGCGCCGCCATCGTCCACGGATTTTCGCAGCGGAACTTCGGGCAGCAATGCGGTGATAAAAAAGCCGATCAGCACAATCAAAATGCCAATTTGATACAAGCGGGTGATGCCGTCGGTGAAGGCTGCTTTGAATACCCCGACGCGCTTCTCAGCGGTCTCGAGCGCTGCTTTCTCTCCCTGATTCACTCCGGTCAGAATGCCTTGCAGGGTTTGTGGACGGGCTGAAACAGGGAGGGTGTTGTTGACCACACCCTCGAGCGCACCCCTGGTCTGTGAACTAATTTGTGGATTTTTCAGCAGGGTCTGGGCCGTGGCCACGTCGCCAAATTTAAATACTTTTTCATATTGACTGCGCTGAACTGTAAAACCCACCGAAATTCCCTTCTTGATTTGCTCGAGGTTGGGTGCGCCCCCTTTCCTGCTCTGCTGAGGACCAGCGCTCTGTGCTGGGGGCAGTCCGGCGGCTTTGGCTCGAGAAACGCTGCTATCCGCCAGGGTGGAGGCGAAGACCGTGCCCAAAATGGCGAGGCCCACCGTGCCGCCCATCTGCTGAAAGAAACTGGTGCTCGAGGTGGCAATTCCAGTGTTCTCCGGGGGCAGCGCGTTTTGCACCGCCAGCGAGTACAAGGAAACCACTGCGCCCAGACCCAGACCCAACAGAATCATCTTGAGCGTCACCTCGAGCTGGGTACTCTGGGGTGTGAGGGTGAAGCCCATCACCGCAAAGCCCACCATTAAAATGACCAGAGAGCCGAGCATCACCGGTTTGTAGCGCCCGAAGCGCTGGGTCAGGATGCCGGAGGTGATGGCGCTGGCGATGAGGCCGAAGGTTAAGGGCGTGGTGGTCAGGCCCGAGCGGGTGGCCGAGAGACCGACCACATTGACCATGAACAGCGGCAGGAAGATGATGGCTGAGAGAAAACCCGCACCCAGAAAGAAAATGGCCAGATTGCCCAGCGCGAAAGTGCGGTTGCGAAAGAATTTGAGGTCCACCAGGGGGTCGCTCGAGCGCAGTTCGGTGAGAATAAAGGCCACCAGACCGACCACGAACAGCGCGAAGCCGCCCAGAATCTGCGGCGAGGTCCAGGCGTAGGCGGTTTCACCGGGTTGCGGGTTGCTCTTGCCCAGACTCAGGGCCAGCAGCAGTGGAATCACGGCCACCACCAGCCAGAAGGCCCCGGCAAAGTCAATCTTGCCCCCGGCTTTACCGGACCGCAGGTTGGGCATCCTGAAAATAAAGGCCATAGCGACCAGACCCAGCGGCAAATTGACCAGAAAAATCCAGTGCCAGGAAAAGTTGTCGGTGATAAAGCCGCCTACTAAAGGTCCTAGCACGCTCGAGAGTCCGAAAACCCCGCCCAGCGCCCCGTTGATGCGTCCACGCTCGGCAGGCGGGTAAAGGTCGGCCACAATGGCAAAGGCGGTGGTAAACAGCGCGCCGCCGCCCAGCCCCTGAAGTGCCCGGAACCCGATGAGCGAAAGCGCGTCCCAGGAAATGGCGCACAGCAGCGAGGCCACGATGAACAGGCTCATTCCGAACAAGATGATGAGCTTGCGTCCGTACAAATCGCCCAATCGCCCATAAATAGGAACCACCACCGTGCTCGAGACCAGATAACCGATGGTGAGCCAGGTGTAGAGCGAGTTGCTGATGTTGAGGTCGCTCTGAATCGCGGGGCCGGCGGTGCTGACGATGGTCTGGTCCAGTGCGCCCAAGAGCAGTGCCAGGATGACGCCCAGCAAAATCTGGCCCCTGGCCTGCGTGGTGAGGGTGAGCGCGCTGAGCGGCGCAGGTTGTGTGGTCATAAAACCTCCTTAACTGTGAATGGGGCGACGTGGGCAATGACTGACCAATACGTGCCTAGCTAAAAGCCGACCAAAACTTACCCGAATAGCTTAACCGTGAGAGGGTCAGCATTGTGCAAGCTGGGTAACACAATAGTGAAATGGAATAATTAAGCTCGAGCACTGGGAACAGTGTAGCAGTGGACCTTTTGAGCCACGCTCCAGACTCACTTCAACGGTTTAGCTTAGAGCACTCGAGCGGGTTGGCAAAGCGGTTGACGGCCTAAAACCGCTTTGCCACTTAGCTTATTTTCTGTATCTGCTATGGTCTTCTGCCTGCTCTTACGACCTCGCCGCCTTAATACCCTTTTTCGCGGTCTACCACGAACTCGAGCGGCTCACCCACCGCAAAGTGCTGCGCGTTGCGAAGCAGCAAATCGTTGGCTTTAAGGTAAAAACGCGGCCCACCGCCGCCCACATGCGGGGTGATTATGGCGTTCTCGAGCGCCCACAGCTTAGAGTCGGTGGGAAGGGGTTCGGTCTCGAATACATCGAGTGCAACGCCGCCTAGCTTCCCCCCCTCGAGCGCTTCAATCAACGCGTTCTGGTCAATGGCCGTGCCTCGCCCGATGTTGACCACCCAAGCGTGCGGACCCAGCAGGGCAAGCCGCTCTCGAGACAGAAAGTGCCGGGTGCTTGAGGTGTTGGGCAGCGCCAGCACCAGCGCGTCAAAGTTGGGTAGCAGGCGCTCGAGGTCGGCGTGTGCGTGGGTGACGAAGCCCTGACGGGTTCCGGCACTCTGCGCCACGCCTTGCACCCTCGCTCCAAAGGCGGCAAGTTTGTGTGCGATGTCCAGCCCGATGCTGCCCATACCTGCAATCAAAATTCTGGCCCCCTCGAGCGAGTAAAACCCCTTTCCCTCGAGCGCCTGACCATAGGCAGATTTGTCCCACTTTGCCCCCTTTTGGCGGTCCCGGAACTGGTACAATTTGCGGGCCGCGCTGAGCAGCAGGGCCACGGCGAGTTCGGCGGTGGGCGCGTCGTGCAGGCCCTCGCCCTTGCACACTTTAACCTCAGACTTGAGGCTCGAGCTGAGCACATGGTCTATGCCTGCGGTCAAGGTTTGCACCCAGCGCAGGTTTGGCATCGTCTCGAGCAAGGACTTGAGCAGCGGGCGCGGAATGCCCCAGACCAGCAGCGCCTCGGCCCCTTGCAACACAGGGTCGAGTGCTTCTTTGGTGTTAAAAAACTTGACCTCGAGCGGAAGTTTGGGCAGGAGCCAGTGGACGGTATCGGGAACGAGCAGGGTGGGCATGGATAGAGTTTAACGCGCTGCTCGAGCGTATACCTAGCGCGGGGCAAGACCGTTTTGGATTCATTGGGAGAATTGCCTGACAAATGCAAACGTCGAACGTCCGATGCGTCCCAGACGTTTTGCGTTCGACGTTTGCGGCTCATTTCAGACACCCTCGAGCCGAGCCGCTAAACTGGTGCCCATGATTGTGGGACTCGATTTCGGCATCACCAATTTGGATGGCGCGACCCTCGAGCAGGGAAAATTCGGGCGGGGCTGGCGGCTTTCCTGTCCAGGCGCGAGCTTAGAAAGCCTCGAGCTGGCCCTGAGAACCGGGGAAATCCACTCCTCTGACCTCAGCGCCATAGGCACTACCGGGGGCAAACACCGCGAATTGCCCGCCGAGTGGCGCGGCGTGCCGCTGGTCAAGGTGGGTGAGGCGGCGGCGGTGGGGCGCGGTGGACTGGCACTTTCTGCGCTCGAGGAAGCTTTAGTGGTCAGCGCGGGCACCGGAACGGCCATGTACGCCGCGAGGGGCAGCAGCTTCACCCACGTCACTGGGAGTGCGGTGGGCGGCGGCACACTGCTGGGTCTGTCCCGGTTTTTGCTGGGCACAGTGGACCCGCTCGAGGTGGCTGCGCTGGCGGCGCAGGGCGACCCCGCTCGAGTGGACGGCACGCTTCAGGACGTGCTGGGCGGCGGCATCGGGCACCTGCCTGCCGACGCCACGGCGGTGAACTTGGGGCGCTTGGCTTCGCTCGAGACTTTGCCGCGCCGTGAGGACCTGGCCGCCGGACTGGTCACGTTGGTGGCGCAGGTGATGTCGGTGATTGCGCTCAATGCCGCGCAGGCGCAGGGACTCGAGCGAATCGTGTTCATTGGGCACCTGATGGACTTGGAGCCGATTCGGGCCGCTGTACGGCGGGTTTGGGGCTTTTACGGCGTGTCACAGCCTCCCATTATTCCAGACTCGAGGGGGTACGCCACCGCGCTGGGCGCGGCTCTGGAAGCTCAGCGGACGCTCGAGGAAACTGGGAACCTGCCTTCGTAACTTTCCCCATCATCCTCGAGTGAATCCCATTTTTTCAGTCTGGCACGGCTCCTGCGCTGGGTCTAGAAGTATCCATCACCCACATCAAACGACCCTGTAAACTCGAGGTCTATAGCCCCTTTCAACCTGCTCAAAGCGTTGTGTTTGGTGCCCTACTCGAGCAAAACCCCAAGTCCACAGTTCACAAGGAGTTTCATGAAAAAGCAGTTGTTCATCGCCCTGGCCCTGATTTCTGGTACCGCTGCGCTCACCGCTCAGGCCCAAACGCGGGGCGGAACCCTGCGGGTGGTCATCGCCTCCGAGCCGCCGCTGCTCGACCCCACCGCCTCGCCCAGCGCCGACATTTCGCGCATCACCAACCTGAACGTGCTCGAGGGCCTGCTCACCGTGAGCGACAAGGGCCGCATCGTTCCGGTGCTGGCCTCGTCTTATAAGGTCGCACCCGACGGCCTGACCTACACTTTCAAGCTGCGCCAAAACGTCAAATTTCACGACGGCTCGAGCTTCGGAACCGACGACGTTCTTGCGGCGCTCGAGCGGGCGCGGGACCCCAAGAGCGGACACACCCATCCCGAGTATTACGCCCAGATTTCCAAAGTGACCGCGCCAGACGCGCAAACGGTGGTCATTTCACTCAAAGTCCCGGACAACGAGTTGCTGTTTAATCTGGCCAGAGCCGATTCGGTGATTGGGCCAAAAGGCCGGGTGGAGGAGCAGAAAACCAAGCCCATTGGCACCGGACCCTTCAAGTTCAGCGTCTGGAACCGTGGCTCGAGCGTGGACCTCGAGCGCTGGAGCGGCTACTGGAACAAGACTCTGCCGTATCTGGACAAGGTGAGCTTCAAGATTATTCCCGACCTGAACGCCCAGTTTGCCGCGCTCAAGGCGGGCGATGTGGACATCGTGGGTTACGGCCTGGGGCCAGAAAACGTGGAGCAGGTGCGCTCGGACCCCAATCTTCAGTTGGTGACGGGCGGCTCGACCACCAAAATTACGCTGGGCCTGAATAACTCTAAGCCCCCGTTCAACGATGCTCGGGTGAGGAAAGCGCTCGAGTACGCCACCAATAAACCCGAAATCTTGGAGGGACTGCTCTTCGGTCAAGGCAAGGTTATCGGCAGCCACCGCACCCCCGCCGAGACGGGCTACGTGGATTTATCCAAAACCTATGCCTACAGCCCCGAAAAAGCCAAAGCCCTGCTCGAGCAGGCCGGGTACAACGCCAAAAACCCGCTCAAGTTCACCCTGAATTTACCCGCGCCGTATCAAAACGAGGTGCGAATCGGCACGGCTATCGCCGCACAGTGGGCCAAGATTGGCGTTCAGGTGGACCTCAAACCTGTTGACGGGCCTACTTGGCTCGCTCAGATTTTCGAGCAGGCCGACTATCAGGCCACCATCATCGGGCATATCGAGGCCAACGACATCGGCATCTACAACGACCCCAAATACTATTTCCGCTACGACAGCCCCAAGTTTCAGGCTACCTTCAAACGCTACCAGTCGGGCAATCCCAAAGACTCGAGCGCAGCTTTAAAAGAGCTACAAAAAATTCTGTCCGACGACGCGGTGAACGTCTGGGTGGTCGAATTGCCCACCCTGGTGGCGCTGCGTAAAAATGTGGGCGGCTGGCAGGTGGCCCCGGCGGTCTCGAGCCTGAACGCAACGAAAGCTTATTTGAGTAAGTAGGGTGCAGGTTACAGGGGATAGCTGACAGGTGACAGGGATGGGCGGTTATGTAGGGGCAATCCCTTGTGGTTGCCCTATCCCATTGACCTCGAGCGCTCCCACCACAAAAAAGTAAAACTATGACCCACCCCAACCCCCAAACCACCCACGGAGACGGAGACGGCTTCAAACCCCACCCCTCGCTCGAGCGTTTCTCCCACTTTCTCGAGTCGGAAGGGTTGTTTTACTTTGATTCCGGTTCTTCTGCTGGCTCGAGCGTTCTCCTGCTGCACGGCAACGGGGACGAGGCCGACACCTGGCGGCACGTTCTGCCTATTCTGTCCCAGAATCACCGCGTGCTGGCGCTCGACTTACCGGGGTTTGGGCGTTCAAAGCCGCGCTCGAGCGGGGATTTTCTCGAGCTGGTTGAGGCCGTCTCACACTTCATTACCTCGCTCGGCCTCGAGAAAGTCCATCTGGTCGGGTCTTCGCTGGGCGCGGCGATTGCGGGCGGCGTGGCGGCACAGCTTCCCGATAAAATCTCGAGCCTGACCCTAGTAGGGGGTGTACCGCCGGGTTTTGGACTCGAGCACGCGCCACAGGTGGGGCCGCTGCTCGAGCCAGGAGTGGGTGAGGCATACTACACAGCCTTGAGAGAAGCCGGACAAGGCGCGGCTTACGCGACACTCGAGCCGTATTACGCGAGTCTCGAGAATTTACCACAGGGGGACCGCGAATTCCTGCGCGGGCGGGTCTGGGCACGGGTCTGGTCCGATACCCAGAGGTCGGCTTTTTTTGCGGCCCTGCGTTCGCTCGAGTTGGCTTCTCCGCTCGAGCCGTCCACGCTCGAGAATCTGCCCGTTTTGCTCTTCTGGGGCGAGCAGGACCAAATCTGGCCGATTGGTGCTGCGCTCGAGGTCGTGAACCGCGTTTCGGGGGCTCGGCTCGAGCGAATTACTGACGCGGGACATCTGCCGCACCAGGAGCAGCCGCAGGCGTTTTTAGAGGTGCTCGAGGGGTTTCTGTCGCGGTGACTTGATTGCACCACACCGCTCGAGTGAAGGATACTTGAAAGCATGACCGCGCGCGACTTTTTGGCCCCCACGCTCGAGGCCGCCGCGTGAACCCAGTTTATTTGGGGAGTCGCCTTTTAGGGGCGCTACTCACCCTGTTTCTAGCCAGTCTGTTCACCTTTTTCGCGCTTTCGCTCATTCCCGGCGACCCGGCGCTCAACCTGCTAGGTATGGGGGCCAGCAGTGAGGCCCTCGAGAAGCTGCGCGGGCAACTTGGCCTCAATATGCCGCCGCTCGAGCGCTATTTTTCCTGGCTGAGCCACGCGGTTCGCGGCGACCTGGGCCAGAGCATCCGGTACAGCGAAGCAGTAGGGAAACTGATGCTCGAGCGCGTCCCTCTCAGCCTTTCACTCGTCGGCCTGTCGCTGGTCGTCTCAAGCGCGATTTCGCTGTTTCTGGGCATCTGGGCGGTGGGGCGTCCTGGCAAAGCTCTGGACCTGGTGCTGCGAATCGTGCTGACCGTGCTTTCCGCGATTCCCTCGTTCTGGCTGGGCCTGCTGCTAATTTTGCTGTTCGCGGTTCACTGGCACGTATTGCCCTCGAGCGGGTTTTCCGGCCCCAAGGACCTGATTTTGCCGCTGCTCACCCTGGTGCTCATCCGCACGAGTCTGCTCACCCGCACCGTGCGTGGCTCTTTGCTCGAGGTGATGGGTCAAGATTACGTGCGAACCGCCCGCGCCAAGGGACTCAGCCGCCGCCGGGTGCTGTTCAAGCACACCTTGAGAAACGCGCTCATCCCGATGGTGACGATTCTGGGCCTCGAGTTCGCCGAACTGCTGACTGGCGCGGTGATTGTCGAGAACGTGTTCGCGCTGCCTGGGCTGGGCACATTGGTGCTCAAAGCCATCGAAGCTCGAGATTTTCCGCTGGTGCAGGGCGTGGTGCTGCTCTTAGCCGCGCTCATCGTGGCGGTGAACCTGCTCATTGACCTGCTTTATGGCCTGATTGACCCGAGGATTCACTATGCCTGACGCCTCCCGCCCCGTAGCTCGAGTTCCGCGCACGCCTGTCAACGTTTCGCTATGGCTAGGTCTGGCTCTGGTTGGGCTGGTCGGGCTGTGTGCTTTGCTGAGTTTCGTTTGGCTGCCGGCCAACCCCGACGCGCAAAGTCTGCTCGAGCGCTTGAAACCCCCCTCGAGCGCGCACTTTCTGGGCACCGACTCGTATGGGCGCGACCTGCTGGCTCGAGTGCTGGTCGGCTCGAGAAGTGCCTTAGAGGTGGGCCTGATTGCGGTGTCTCTGGGCCTGATTATGGGCGTGCCGCTGGGCATGGCGGCGGGCTATTTTGGCGGCTGGCT
>Ga0209100_1000445_pt1 | contig 36272 bp, 31 predicted proteins | sample lystaG_FD_185480 | JGI IMG/M metagenome (GOLD analysis project Ga0209100, IMG submission 185480) | Glacier valley bacterial and archeal communities from Borup Fiord, Nunavut, Canada, to study Microbial Dark Matter (Phase II) -... | ecosystem: Environmental > Aquatic > Freshwater > Ice > Glacier ... | reverse complement strand
CAGCGCGCGCTACCACGCCAGCCACCCCGCTCAGCACGTCACGATTGAGCGTCTTGGTCACCTGATCAAGGCTGCCCAAATGAGCGTACAATGCGCTATACAAAAAGCGCATCGCTTGCACAAAAAACAGGCCGATCAGCCCGGCCTCCAACGAACGGAAAAGTTCCCGCCGATAATGCGTCATTCAAACCAATCTCTGCGTAGGCAAAGCGCATCAGCGCCCGCGTATCGAGTATGCGCCTACTACTGTATCGCAAGTTGCGCATTCCCGAAAACCAGCCCTGCGGTTTGTGCTTACGCTTGCGCGGCAAAATGCGCCGAGTCGTTGTATACTGAACAGCAGATTATCCGGCTATACAACGAATTCATAATCCATGATCCAAGCACAATTTACCGATACCTTTCGCGAGTCTGTCTCATCGGTGCTCGGCGCGCCGCCCGATCCCGCTCCGCTGCAACCTGAAGTGCTCGAAGTGGTCGCTGGTGATGGCTTTCGGCGCGAAAAGATCAAGTATCAGGTGTCGCCCAACGATTGGGCATACGCCTATCTGCTGATCCCGGACGTGCTGAAAACTGCTGCGCCCGCGATCTTTGTGCATCATCGGCGCGGCGCGTCATGGATGGTCGCCAAAAGTGAAGCGGCGGGCGTCAGCGGTGATAAAGATTACGCGCTTGCGCTGGAATTAGTCAAACGTGGCTATGTCACTTTTGCGCCGGACGCGCTTGGCTACGAGGAGCGCCGTTCCGCTGACAGTGACGGCGATCAATATGACAGCGCGTACAACTTTCACCAATTGGCGCTGCGTTTGCTGCGCGGTGAAACGCTGCTCAAAAAAGTGGTGTGGGATGTGAGCCGTGGACTTGACTATCTGGAGACGCGCACGGAAGTAGACAGCCGCTATATTGGCTTCATGGGACATGGTTACGGCGGTCGCATGGCCTTATGGGCGGCAGCGCTCGAACCACGCATCAAGGCGGCGGTGGCGCACTGCGGAGTGATCACCTATCGTGAGCATTTGCGGCGCGGCGAATGGCTGCAACCGGAATTTGTAGTACCACGTTTGATGCAGGTCGCGGACATTCACCACATCGTCACCTTGATCGCGCCGCGCCCGTTTTTGATCTCGACCGCCAAAGACGATCCGCAAAGCGCCGACGCCGAAGAAATCTACAAAAAGGCGCTGCCCGTCTATGAGAAGCACGGCATCGCGAATCGGTTGGCTTTTTATTGCTATCCCGGCGGTGAAGCGCTCAAGCTGAACATGCGTATTAACGCCTACAACTGGCTGGATAGCTGGCTGATGCCATATTGAGCGCCCGTTTGCTGAGCACCTGTTTGAATGTAGTTCTGATATAGCGCGTGACCCGCAAATCTTCTACAATCAGATGTAATGACGCAGCTACCCACTTTCACGCCTGCTTTAGATGAACGCCTGACCGCCGAATTTCTGGCGCTGTCGTTGACGCTGCTTGCCTTCCCGCCGGAACAGGATCAGGCGCGACTCGATGCGCTGGCCTGGCAGTTGGATCGGCCTGAACCGCCGCGTGATCCTGATCTGCCCTTGCTGCCCCCAAAAGATTATCCGCGAATCGATCCGGCGCTTGTTGAGGACACTATTCGCGCATTACAACCGCCGCCACCCGTTGCAGGCTTCAGCGGACGGCGCACTGAGCTTGATCAGGCGGTCACGTCTTTGATCAACGGGCGCCCTGTTGTGATCAGCGGTGAAAGCGGCATCGGCAAAACGGCGCTGTTGCGACAAATCGCCGCCGACTCACGGATTCGATCGCGCTTTCGGCGGGTATGGTGGTTCGATTCGCTGGACGCGATCGGTGATGCGATCGGCTTAGCGCTGGAATTGCCGCATGTGCTGCGCCTTGATCCCGCTGTGCAACCGGACGCCGCCCGCGAATTTCTAGACAATATTGGCGTTCTGCTGTTGATCGACTCGGTGAACAATCCAGCCGCTCATGTTGATATTGATTATGCGCTGCGCTTTGGGGCAGGCGTTGCCGTGATCAGCACAGGTGATATGCGCGAATCATCTTCGGCAGTCGTGATCGCATTATCCGCCGAAGCCGCGCTCGTTGATCGCAGCAGTGATCGTAATAGTGATCGCGACCCTGAGCGGGACAGCTTGCTTGCCAAAATTGGCGGCAACCCGCGCACGCTTAAACTGGTGCGCGCACTGTTGGATGAAGATAACTTGCCGCCTGAATTAGTCGCGGCCTTCATTCGCACAGCGCCGATGCTCGATCTGTTCAGTGCATCGTTTGCGGCGCTGCCCGATCAGTATCAGGCCGCCTATCGAATGTTCCCGGCGGGTCAATCGGTCGCGCTGGAAACGGCATTATCCGCGCCGATCTTCAAAAATAATCGACTGGCGGCTTATCGTGCGTTGACTTTCCTGGAGCGGCACGGCTTCCTTGAACGGATCGGGGATGCAGTACGGGCGATCACGGTGACGGGTGCGGATTTGCCGCCGAATGTGTCAGTATCAGCGGTTGAAACGCTCGCGCCGATCGTATTTCCGGCGCGTGATTTTCGGGTACGCAGCGAGTCACGTGCCCCGGATGATCCGCGTGAACAGGCGCACCGCTTGCATGAAGAAGGCATCGAGGCAACCGATCAAGCGCGTGATCATGACGCCGAATTGCTGCTGAATCAGGCGCTTAGCTTACGTCAGGAATACGATCACGCTCACGCCGCCGCCGAAACGCTCACCGCATTGGCGCGCTTAGCCTATTTGCAAGGTGATGACGCGAACGCGATCCGCCGTCTGGAGTCCGCTGCCGAATTGCTGCACAGCTTGCGCGATGACGAGTCGCTGAACGTGGTACGCATCGCATTGAGCCGCGTCTATCGGCGCTCAGGGCGCTTTGACGCGGCATTGAGCGTTTTGGGTGACGACGGTCCCGCCGCTGATCTGGGCATGATCTACGCCGATCGGGGTGATTGGGAAGCGGCAATCCTGGCCTTTTCGCGTCCTGATCAGCGCGACTCCGAAACGGCGCATTATGGCTTATCGTATGCGCTGCTGTGCGCCGGACGCCCCGCCGATGCGCTGCAAGCTGTTGCGAATGCCGATGAGAGCGACTTTAATGCTCGCTTCACGCGCGGGCTGGTGTACCACATGCAAGGTGATTTCGATCGCGCTTTGCAAGCTTACGATCGAGCAGATACGGTCGCCGTGCGTAATGCCGATCGGGGGGGATTAGCGCGCGCGCGTGGGCGTGCATTGGCGACGTCCGGTCGGTACCGTGAAGCAGCGATCCGAGTCGGCGCGGAAGGCACCTGGTTCGAGGCGAAGTTGGCGCGCCCGATATTTGCACGTCAGCAGAGCGGCCATGCGCTGTACGCCACGCTGATGCTGGCGCAAAATAATGTCGAAGAAGCCGAAGCTGCTGCTCGCCGTGCTTTGGACACTACGGACGAACGGCCACAAATGGAAGCGATCGCAGCGGCGCACCATGTGATCGGTCGGCTGTGCGTCGTGCGCGGTGATGTAGACGGCGCATTGAGCGCGTTCAGCGCAGCGTTGGAAGCGCGTGAAGCCTTCGCGGTGCGTGACGAACCCGCGATCGGCCTGACGTTACATGCCATTGCGGATGCCTACGCCGCGCGTGGCGATTACGAACGGGCAGTCGCCAACTTGCGGCGCGCCTTGAGTCACTTCAGCGAAACGCCCGACGAACGCCGTCCGCGCCTGATCACGCTGTTAGCCCTGCGCGATGGCTTGATCCGCATTGGGCGCGCCGCCGACGCGATCGAGATTGGCGATCAGATGATCGACTTACTCAGCAAACGGCCTGAAGCGGATTTGCAACTGCTCGGCTATGCGATGGCACTGCAAACGCAGCTTTTGTTGGATGCCGGACGTGAGTCGCGGGCACGCCAATTGTTCACAGACTGGCAAATGCGGTTGGCACGGCGGGCGGGTGAGGCATTCGATCATCGGTTATGGGGCGTGCAAACGTTGGCGATCGGTTTGATCGTGCGCAGTGTGACGCCTGTACTGAGTGCGCAAAGTGCGTACAGCGGATCGCTCTTATACAATCTGGCGGAAGAAGCGCTCAGCGTGGCCGAGTCGAACGCGCCGAATACGCTGGCAGCCTTGGCAGCACGGCGTGATCTCGGCAGCATTTTGATCGCGCTGGAACGCTGGCAAGAAGCGCGGGATGCTTTCGCGCCATTACTCGCAGAGACGCCCACTGCTGAAAGTGTCGAGACTGTTGAAGCTGATGATCCACTGCTGACGATGATCCGTTTGAGCGCGCATATCGGCACGGCGCGATCGGCACTTGCGCCTGCTGAGCACGATCCGATGCGCGATCCGGCGGTGGCTGCCGAACAGTTCGACGCGGCGGCAGAACTCGAACCCGACTCGATCGCGCGCGGCAATCTGATCCGCGAGTCGGCGGCGGCGCGTTCAGCAATGGGTGATGAAGATGGGGCGGCGGCGCGCTATCTCGACGCGCTGACTTTGCTCGATCGCGAAACGGCACTCGATGAGCATGTCGGTGCGTTGGTCGATCTGGCGTATGTGCGGCTGCGCTTAAGGCGTTTCGGCGCGGCCATCGAAACGTTTGAGAATGCGCTGAGCATCGTACAAGAGTTGCCCGACTCAATACTTATGGCGTCGGTGCTGACTGATCTGGCAACCGCCCATCACACGCTCGGCCAATATCGGCGGGCCGCCGCCACTTACCGGCGCGCCTTAGCCTATCAGAAAGCGCCTGACCGCGCCGCCGAAACGTTGATCGCGCTGGCACGCAGCAGCGCCGCCATGGGCAGCCAGCCGCAAGCGTTGGAAGCCTATCACGACGCCTTACAATATGAGCTGTCCCCGGCACAACGGCGCGCCGTATTGATCGAACAAGCCACAGCACACGTGGCGATCGATCAGCACAACACGGCGATCGAAACGTATAATGCCGCGCTCGCCATTTCGGGCATCAGCAGCACCGAACAGGCCGCTATTCGGCGCGGACTCGGCAAGATTTACGCGATCATGGGCGCACACGACAACGCGCGGCGCAACTTTGAGCAAGCGCTGGAAGCTGTCGAAGATGAACAAACCGGCCTGACTTTGCGCGCGATCGGGGATGGTCACCGTGCGCAGAAACAAATCAGCGCGGCGTTGGATGCGTACAGCCGTGCGCTGCCTTATCTGGATCGGGGAGCGTTTCCAATCGATCGGGCGGCGGTGCAGCGCGCGATGGGTGAACTCTATTTGGAGGAAGGGCGCGCAGCCGAGGCGTTGGGCGCTTTGGAAAATGCCTTGGAGATCGAGCGCGCATTGCCACAGCAGGACGGCGGGCGTATCGTGGCGAATTTGCGCGGCATTGCGGCGGCCTACGAACTGCGCGGCGAAATCGATAAAGCGATCCTGCGTCACCATGAAGCGCTGGTGTATCAGGATGCACGCCATGCCCCCGATCAATATGCGCAAACGCTGCACACGTTGGGACGCCTGTATGCACAGTTGAAACACTATGACGAGGCGGCGCGTGCGCTTGAAGATGCGCTGGCAACCGAATACACGCAAGCCGTCCCGGACAGCGCCGCGATCGACGCCGAAACTAAACTGCTGGCCGATGTATACCGCGCGCAAAATCGGCTTGAGCAGGCCGCTGATCTGTATCGGCGCGTGGGCAGCGCAAGTACCGCGCGTAGTGCCTCCGCAGCATCGGGGGTGCGGGATGATGCAACGCGCGCGCTCAATACTACGCTAGACGACATCGCGCGTCATGAGCAGACTTTGCGCGCCGCCGAGCAATCATGGGCACTGCTTAACCGTGCGCCGAACGCTGACCTGAAAGGGTTGATATTCGTGCTCGCGCTTCAGGCACAAGCCTACGCCGCGCTTGGCAAATGGGATGACAGCGAGCATTCTCTTGATACAATGATGCGGCTGATTGCGGATCGCCGTGCCGAAGTGAGCGTCAGCAGTCGCGATCCGGCAGTGCGTATCTTTGCGCTGCTCTTGACCGGCCAGATGAGCGAAGACGCACGCGAGTACGAGCGGGCAATCGATGATTATCGGGCGGCGCTTGCATTAGCGGAACAAAATTCGCTGACACCTGCACTAATCTGGGCTTTGCGCCAGAAGAGCGGTCAGCAGACCGAACGCAAAGGGCTTAAAAAATCAAAGGAATAAAAGAGGGTGGAAAGGTGAAAACCTACATATTTCACGTCGCAATAAAAGGCGTCCCGCGCGTTTGGCGCAAGATCGAAATAAGTGCCGATCAAACATTGGAAGCATTACACCTGGCAATTCAATCTGCTTTTGAGTTTGATAATGATCACCTGTACTCATTTTATATGAGTGGTAAAGCGGGAGATCGCACGACAGAATATTGCTTGCCGGAAGATTACAATCCATTTACAACTATGCCCCTCGAGGATCCAACCGCCGCTGTTGAAAAAGAGGACGGGGAAACGAATGTAACGGATATAGAAGCCGAAGATAATTCGGCTCATCCGTATGTCCCATCTGTCGATAAAATTTTACAGATGCGCGTTGGCGAGAATAAATCGATGACTGATGAGCAGCGACTGGTGTTTGAAAACAGCGTTGACGTTTTGCAAAACACCTTTGCGATACCAGGGAATGTGCTAACAGCCACTTTAGAAGAACTCAACCTGCAAAAAGGCCAGAAAGTTGCGTACATATTTGATTATGGAGATTATTGGCATTTTACTTTGCGCGTCCATGCCATTAATCTTGACGCATCCAGTGGCGACTATCCGCGCGTTGTAAAAGCCGCAGGCAAAGCGCCTGACCAATATGATTATGGTTGGAATGATACCGACGAGGACTCAGCGTAAAAACGCAACACTATGAAATATTTGACTACTGTAAACAACACCACCTATGAGATCGAAATCAACGAGAATGGGCGGATCACCGTCAATGGCGAAGCGCACGCCGTCGATTTTCTGACGATGCAGCCGCCCTTATATTCGATGCTGCTGGACAACGCCAGCTTTGAAGCGCTGGTTGAGGAGCGCGATGGGCAATTTCATGTGATGCTCCTCGGCGATCTGTTCGATGTGAGCGTAACCGATGAGCGCGCTCACCGCCTGGCCGGATCATCGGGCGGCTTTCAGGTCGAGCAAGGCGAAATTTCGGTGCGCTCACCCATGCCCGGCCTGATCGTGGCCGTGCCTGTCAGCGAAGGCCAAATTGTCAACGCAGGCGATCCGCTGATCGTGCTTGAGTCGATGAAGATGGAAAACGAGATCAAAGCGCCGCGCGCCGGAACGATCGGGCATGTGCACGTTGGCAAGGGCGATCGAGTCGAGCAAAACAAAGTGCTGTTGACACTCACTTGATAAAACGGTTTGCGAGCGGGTGTTATGTCGGACTGCTGATCCTGTATGTGCTGGCGGGCTGCCGAAGCGTACCGCTGCATGGAGACGAGTCGACCATTCTGTACATGAGCAGCGACTTTGAGGCACTGTTTGCGCGCGGCGATCTGCGCCATCTGGAATATCACGCGCCGCCGCTGGCTGATGATGCTCAGGACGAGGCTAAACAAGACTTGCGCGTGCTCAACGGCGTGATCAGCAAATATGTGTACGGCCTGACATGGACGCTGAACGGATTGCACGCCAGCGATTTGAATCAACAGTGGCTATGGGGGTTCGACTTGGCGACCAATCAGGCACATGGCGCGATACCGTCGGATGTGCTGCTGTTCATTTGTCGATGGGCGTCCGGCCTGATGACTGCGCTCAGCGTGGCGTTGATGTTCGCGATCGGCTGGCGTGCGGGTGGCTGGCGAACGGCCTATCTGACCGCCTTCATCTATACCATGATGCCCGCCATACTGCTGAATGGTCGCCGCGCTGTATTCGAGAGTGCGCTGCTGCTGTTCAGCGTCCTGCTGATTTATGTGGCACAACGCGCGATCGGCAAGCTGTGGGGTGGGCGCAATGTTATTTTATACGGCAGCTTGATCGGGGTGGCGGCAGGCTTGACCATCGCCAGCAAACATACTGGCGTGATCGTCTTTGCGGCGGTGTTGGCGGCACTTTATCTGTACGCACTGATCATGCAGCGTTTTTCAAAGATGATTGTGGCGGGCGTTGCGGTATTGTGCATCCCGTTGATCGCGGCTGCCGTTTTTTTGGCGCTCAATGTGTCATGGTGGAGTAATCCGCTGTTCATGGTGTTCAATGTGCCGCGTGCGCGTCAGCAACTGCTCAACGGTCAGGCGGACGCATTCGGCAAATATACGGATATGGGCGATCGAGCGATCGGGTTAGCGGCGGAAATATTCTCAGCGCCGCCACAATATTTTGAGAGCAATGACGATTGGACGCACTGGATCGGGGATCAGATCGCGCGTTATGAAGCGTCCGGGTTGGTCGGCTTATCGGGGATTGCCTGGTCGTTGATTGTTTTCGCGCTGTTCGCGATCGGTTTACTGCGCGCCATTCGGCTGAGGCGCGTCGGAGCGGTGCTGGTCGTGCTGATGTGGCTATTGGCAGCGTCCGTCAGCGTGTATGTGCTGACGCCCTTGCATTGGCAGCGCTACTACCTGCCGCTGATTATGCCGGTATGCGTAGTATGCGGGATGGCGATCACTGCGCGATGGGTGACGGTTGCAAAGCCGCGTGCCGTTGCGTAGCCGGATTGCCGATGGCTTGTTCGTCATGGCGCTGATGTTATACGTGTTGGCCGGGATAACGCTCACGCCCGAACATGGCGACGAATTCATGTACATGACGATGGCGCACGACGTGTTTTATCTGCGGGATGGGCAGCTCGATCACATTCGCTATGCGCCGCCTGTGCTGCCCGATACCGAACAGCATTTGCGCTTATTGAATGGTCCGCTCAACAAGGATTTGATCGGTGCGCTGTGGATGGCAACAGGGCGTCCGGCGTCGGCGCTGCCCGGAATCTTCGCATGGGCGATGCCGCTGGAGTGGAACACCGCGCAAGGCAATGTACCCACTGCGGACGCGCTCACCCTGGCACGTTGGCCGTCGGCGCTGTTAACCGCATTGTCGATCGTGCTGTTGTTCGAGCTGTGCGTGCAGATCGGCGGGCGAGCCATGGCGTATCCGGCGGCGCTGTTGTGGACACTGCATCCGGTCATTTTATTGAGCGGGCGACGCGCCATGACGGAAGGCGGCTTATTATTCGCGATGATCTTGCTGATCGGTCTTGCGGTGTGGATTGTCAAGCTCAAGGGTGATGCTACAGGCGGCACAGCGCAAAAAGTCCGCTGGTGGGCATGGTTAGCGCTTGGCTTGTGCGCCGGACTCGCGATCGCGGCGAAGCATACGGGCGTGATCGTGGTCAGCGCGGCGGTAATCGGCGTATTGTGGGCAGTGTGGAGTCGCGAACGACAGCGCGCGTTGATCGGCGTGATCGGCGCAGGCGTGATCGCACTGCTGACTTTTTTAGCGTTCAATCCCGCTTATTGGAACAATCCGATCGGCGCAGGTGGTGCGATGCTTGACGCGCGATCCACTTTGCTGGCGATGCAAACGCGCAACGATCCGGCCACCTATACGCGGCTCGATCAGCGAATCATGGCGACGATCACGCAGCCGTTTTTGAGCGCGCCGCAGTATTATGAAGCGCCCACCTGGAACGGCACGATCGATGATGCGATCGCGCGCTATGAGGCGTCACCCGTGAGCGGTTGGCGCTGGCCGTGGCCGATCGGCGCGATCTTCACAGGCGCGGCACTCATCGGAGCGCTGATTATAGGCTGGCGCGCGTTACGGGAAGGCGATCCAATAGCGCGCGTCCTGCTGATCTGGTTACTCGCATCGGTGGCGGGATCGGTGGTCGTGCCGATCGCCTGGCAGCGTTATTATGTGCCGATGCTGCCCGCGTTGATCGTGGCAGCGGCCTATCCGCTGTACGCATTGCGCGTGCGGCTGCGCACTCACGAGCTTGATCGCAATGCCTGATTGGTTGCTACCGACCTTTCTATTGCTGCCCGCGCTGTTGTGGATGTTTGGGGGGGTGGGCATTCCGTGGGCGTTGGCGCTGCTGCCAAGCGCTGATTGGTCACGGCAGATTGAAGTGCTCACGCTGGCGATCGCGTTAGGTGCAGCGCTCACCACGACGGCCATGTTCGTGATCGGCACAATCGGCCATTTTACGCTGCTCAACACGCTGATCAGCACCGGAATCATCGCGGCGATCGGGTGGGTATTGGCGAGTCGCAACAGGGGAGCAGCCCTCAGCCCCGCACCCAAAAGCCAAACGCTGTTCAAATCGCTCACTGGGATCGACGGCGCGCTGATTTTCGTGATCGCTGTAGCCGTGGTGCTGCGCTTCTGGAACACCGCTTATTGGCCGTATAACACCTACGATGAATTTTGGGTGTACGGCTACAACGCCAAAATCTTCATGATACAGGGTGCGATTCCGGCCAGCATGGGCTATTACCCACAGCTGCTGCCGCTGTCACTGACGTACAGCCAATTGGCATGGGGATCGCTCAGCGAACATGCCGCGCGAACCGTTGTACCGTATTTCGGACTCGGCAGCATTTTAATGATGTATGTGCTCGGCACACGCTTATTCAACCGACGCACAGGGTTAATCGCGGCGGCCATCTGGGCATTGTACGCGCATCATGCGGAGTGGTCGCAATATGCCGATCTGGAAGTGCCGACGACATTTTATTTCACGGGCGCGGCGGCATTTTTCATCCTCAGTTGGCGCGATCGAAATGCCCGTTATGCGTTAATTGGCGGTGTGCTGGCAGGCGCGGCGCTGTGGACAAAGCCAACGGCGGGCGCCTTAATCGAAAGCGTGGCGCTGATCGGCGCGATCATCATGATGCGTGCACTATTTATTGATCGTCAACACAGCAGCTTGCACGATCGGCTTCATCAGGCCGTGCGCGTGATCGCTGGTACGCCGATCCCGCTGTTTATGATCGCGCTGATCCCGATGGGCGGCATGTGGTATGTGCGCAATATTTTGTACGGCCACCCGCCGATCGTGCTGCCCGCTGGTTATTGGCAGGACGCCGCCCAACGATCGGGGCAAGAGTTGGGGTGGCCGCTGCTGACGCTGATCACGTTAGCGGCGTTCCTGCTGATGCAACGGCGGCTGAATGCTATGCAGCAGCGCGCTATTATGGGGGGCGTGCTGCTGATGTTGATCGGGGCGCTGCCATCCGCAATGGACGCGCATCGGTTGAGCGCCCTTGAATATGCCGTGATCAGCGCAGGCGGTGGTTTGTTCATCTATGGGGCGTGGGCGTGGTGGCGGGCGCTGCACAGTGCAACGCGCAGCACTATCACGCTGCTCTATGCGTTTATCATCCCCTACTTTGTGACGTGGTTCTGGTCGTACTCATATCATTTTCGGCTCAGCTTTGCGATCGTGCCGTTATTCGCGGTGCAAGTCGCCGCTGGACTCGATCGGCTGTGCAGCCCAATTGTGGCGACCAAACGCTTTCGAGTAGCCTTAGCGGTTGCTGCTATTTTGATTGGCGCGCTGCCCGGCTGGTCTGCCAACCTGAGCGCATGGGGCGTGGCGATCAATGGCAGCTTGGCGGATGATCACGCCAAACAAGCGATCGCGAATCCGGCGTTATTGCATTTAGTCGATTTTTTGAACGCCCATCACGATCCGACACGTCTGCTGACCGTTGAAGCGTCCGGCGAACTGCGCTTACCGTTCTTTTTTCCGAATGACGACATGCGTGTGACGGATTATCCGACGCGGCTTGACCAGATCGCGGATGTCGATTATTTCGTGGATAGCTCAGTCGGTCAGCGCTTATATTTGATCGCCGGATCGCAGTACAACCAGATTTTATCGTCACTTAACCGTGACAGCGTTTTCCAGCGAAAGGATATCATCGACGATCATAACTTTCGCTTTTGGACGTATACGGTCGATAATAAAGCTCGCTTCATTGCCCCTAAGCCCAACGGTACTTTTGATATTGATCCTTTACAGATCGGGGATTTTGCGCGCCTGGTCGGTTATGACTTGAGCACATTGCAAAATTCGCCGGGAGAAAAAGTGTTTCTGACGCTGTACTGGCAAGCGCTCAAGCCATCCGCGATCGATTACAGCGTGTATATCCATTTGTGGGATGCGCAATCGCAAACCTTGCGCGGACAGTGGGGCGGTGAGCCGATGACAGGCGCGTACAGCTTATGGCAGGGCGTACAAGGCGATCATCCGGTAGTGGCGTATCATACGCGGCTGTGGCAAGCGGGCGAGTATATCAAAGACGAATGGGTGTTGAAACTCGCCAAGGATACGCCGCCGGGCAGCTATGATTTGCGGATCGGGCTGTTCGATTCGATCGGTGGGGCACGACTGCCGGTGCAAATCAACGGCGTGCAAAGTGGCGACGGGGTGCATCTGGTGACGTTTACGGTACAGCCGCCTTCGTAGGACTAAGTTGGCCTAAGCGCCGCAGCAGTGGTTTGAAAGTCAGACCTTGCGCAAAAAGTGAAAACGCAACGACTGCGAACGCCACCACGATGATCTCATCACGATGGGGAAGCGTTAACGGTAAGCTGAGCGCCAAGGCTAAGGCCAGCGCGCCGCGCAGCCCGCCCCACACCAAAATATGTTGATGCACCCACGCTATTCGCAGCGCCGAACGTATGAACAACCAACAGCACAGATAAATGGCAAGCGCCCGTCCCAAAAGTACCAGCATAATCGCTGTCAGCACGACGATTGCAGCTTCCAAAACAGCATTCAGCCCTTGATACACTTCCTGAACGCCGATCAAGATGAAAATCAGCGAGTTGACAACGAAGGCTGCGTATTCCCAAAACGACTCGACTTCTTCACGACCTTTGCCACTGAGAAAATGGGGGGTGCCAAAATTGCCGATCAGAATGCCAGCCGTCAAAGTGGCAAGTACGCCTGACAGATGAAAATGCTCAGCCACCACAAAGGAGCCGTAAGCGGCGATCGTCGTGAACGTGATCTCAATCAGATGATCATCGGTGCGTCCGGCAAGGAACAACATACCGCCGCCGACCGCTAACCCGCATAATAGCCCGCCAAAAGTGCTGAGTGCCAACGCCTGCGCTACCGATCCGGCACTGACTCCACCGCCTGTCGTGCCGCCGATTGTGATCGTCAGCGCCACGCCGAAAAGCACTGCAACGGTACTATCGTTAAACAAGCTTTCTGCTTCAACCAACAAACGTAAACGCCCTTGCACGCCCGCTTCTTTGAAAGTCGCAATCACCGATACCGGATCGGTCGCCGCGATCAGGATGCCGAATAAAGCCGCGCTGTTCCAATCCCAGTGTACCAGATAGTGCATTCCGAGCATGACAACGCACGCCGCAATCAATACGCCGACCGTTGCCAGCGTAAGGATCACCGTCAGATCGCGCCGTAAGTCTTTCCAATCGATCGCAAGCGCCGCCTCAAAAATGAGCGGCGGCAAAAAAGCATTGAATACCAAATCTTTGGTCAATGTGATGGGCAGCACAAAAGACGTGAGCGACAGCCCGATGCCAGCCAGCACCAACCCAACGCTGTATGGGATGTGCAAGCGGCGCACAATGATGGCAACGATTGAGGCGATAAAAAGCAGAATTTCTATTTTCTCGACGTTAGCTCCCAATTGCAGAAGTCCTATCGTCAGCTTCAGCTTCGGATGCCAGCCAATTCCGCACCAGTTCGAGCGTTTCAGCTTGTGAGGTTTGCAGCACATCGATCCAGCGCGGATCGCCATGCCCGCGAAACCAGACCAACTGCCGACGGGCAAAGGCACGCGTCGCGCTCTGAAAATCTGCGATCGCCTCGTCAAGCGCTATCTCACTGCGCAAGTACGCGCCGATCTGCGCATAGCCCAAGCTGCTCATGGACGGCAAACGCCAATCGTAGCCCGCAGCGGACAGGCGGCGTACCTCATCCAACAAGCCGTGCGCAAGCATCGCCTCGATCCGTTGATCGAGCCGCATGTCCAGCAGGGCGCGATCCATCGTCAGCGCAAGTTCCAACGTGCGATAGGGCGGCGGGTCTTTGCGACGCTGTACGCTGAACGGCTGCCCACTGATCAGCGTTACCTCAAGCGCACGGATCACGCGCCGCACATTGCGCGAGTCGATCAAGCCAATTACGCCCGGATCGGCAGCGCTCAGGCGCGCGTATAAAGCGTCGCTGCCGTGTTCGTCGGCATAGGCTTGTAGTTCAGCCCGCAAAATCAGATCAGGCGGCACTTCCGGCGCGCGCCAGCCTTCGATCACGGCGGTGATATATTGACCCGTACCGCCGACTAACAGCGGAAGCCGTCCGCGCATGGTAATGTCCGTAATCGCAGCGTAGGCCAACACCTGATATTCGGTTAACGACAGCATCACGTCGGGATCGCTCACATCGATCAGGTGATGAGGGATGCGCGCCTGTTCTTCAGCGGTCGGTTTGGCAGTGCCAATGTCCATACCGCGATAGATTTGGCGGCTGTCCGCACTGACGATCTCGCCATTGAGCGACTCGGCCAACGCGATCGCCAGCGCCGTCTTGCCGACTCCGGTGGGGCCTGCGATCACGATGAGCGGCAGCTTACCAGCCGATTGCATTTTCGATGATCTCCACTTGTGGCGGCGCATCCGGCATGAAGCATACCGCCACCACATCGATCCGATAGGGCACTTCGGCAAGCTGTGCGGCGGCTAAATAGGCATTTGCCAGCGCGATCAGCTTGGCTTGTTTACGCTTACCGATCGATTCGAGCGCAGCATCCAGATCGGCGTTATAGCGCGTCCGCACTTCCACAAAGACCCATTCAGTGACGCCGTTCACCGTTTGCTGTGCCACTATATCGATCTCACCGAGTGCGCAGCGCCAACCCGTCGTCACGATGGTATAGCCAGCGCCCTGCAAATGGCGAACCGCCAACGCTTCACCGGCGCGTCCGGTCGCTTGTCGTGCCGTAAGTTTTGCTGATAGTGGCACAGTGGGTTTTGCTATGGGCGGCGTCATTGCCACCCGCTGTAATGACATACCCTATCTATCGTGCCGCTGTTTGCGCAGCGCTTTTGAGACGTGCTACAATTCGATTCAAACCCATTTTGTTGTAGCAACCGATTTATCAAAGGTAATGTCATGTCGCTTTTACCAATTTTGAGACAGGCCGAAATTTTCTACGATCTGTCACCTACTCAGCTTGAACTGATCGCGTCGATCGCTCAAGAAAAACAGTATAGCGCGAACGATCTGCTATTTGCCGAAAACACGCGCGGTGACGGTTTATACGTCATCGCCAATGGTGAAGTCCAAATTCAAGTCAATCAAAGCGTGGTGATGAGCCATCAGGAAGAACAGTTTTACACCATTGCGACCTTGCGGCGCGGTCAATCCTTTGGTGAGATTGCGCTGGTCGATGAAGGGCTGCGTTCAGCGTCGGCGCGCGTGACTCAGCATGATACGCAGTTGATCTGGATTCCGCGCGATAAACTGATGCTGTTGTGCGACTCGTATCCGCAGCTCGGCTATCGCATGATGCGCAACCTGGCCGCTGATCTGGCGATGAAAATTCGCAGCACGGATATGCAAGTACGCGATAAGCTGACCTGGTTGCACGCATCACCGTCACAGTCACCAGCAGAAACGCAATCACCGCAAGCAAGCTGATTTTACAGCCCAAAGTTTACATGAATCAATGAGCTTATCCGAAAAGGAATAACTTATGACGATCGAAAAAGCATTGTTTGGTCGCACGGGTCACCTGAGCACCCGTACCATTTTTGGCGCGGCATCGCTTGGCACGGTTTCGCAAAGTGACGCCGATCGGACGCTGGACACGCTGTTGCAGTACGGGATCAACCATATCGACACAGCGGCCAGCTATGGCGAATCGGAACTGCGCATCGGGCCGTGGATGGCACAGCATCGCAACAAATTTTTTCTGGCAACTAAAACGGGCGAACGCACCTACGAAAAAGCGCGCGATCAGATTCACAAATCGCTGGAACGGCTGCGCGTCAGTCAGGTTGATATGGTGCAACTGCACTATCTGGTAGACCCGACCGAATGGGAAATCGCGATGGGGCCGGGTGGCGCGCTGGAGGCAGCGATCGAAGCGCGTGAACAAGGGCTGGTGCGTTTCATCGGCATAACCGGGCACGATGTCAGCGTAGCGGCCATGCATTTGCGGGCTTTGCAGCGCTTTGATTTCGACTCGGTGCTGCTGCCGTACAGCTACATCATGATGCAGAATGCGCAGTACGCCGCCGATTTCGAGGCATTGGTTACGCTTTGTCAGCAGCGCAACGTGGCCATTCAGACCATCAAATCAATCACGCGCCGTCCGTGGCAAGAAGGCGCTGCTCACAGTGCCGCCACCTGGTACGAGCCGCTGAGCGAACAACCCGCGATCGACAAAGCAGTTCATTGGGTATTGGCGCGTCCGGGCGTGTTTTTGAACATGGTAGGCGACATTACGATAATGCCCAAAGTGCTCGATGCCGCTAATCGCTTTGCAGGTGCGGGCGCGCCAACGGATGCGGAAATGGATCAAGTGATCAGCGAAGCGACCATGACGCCGCTCTTCACCTGATTTTTTTGCATTGTTACGCTGTGCTTTGCGATACCAGTAGTCCGCCACGTTGAATTTCGCGGGTTGCGGACACAGTAGGCCGTGTCTCTACGGACAATCCGGCGCGGTAGGGACGTGGCCTGCTACGTCCTGCCGTATCCCTGAATATTTATTGTGGCGGACTACCAAAGTGCGCCTATTGACCGCTGGCTGCCGTCGGCTGCACAGAATTACTGCCGTCGCTGCCAACGGTGAAGGTCGCTTGCACGGTGTTTTTATCATCGGTTAACGTGATCAGCGTTCCGTTATTACCCCATAGCGGCTGTGATTTGCCCCAATACAACACGCGCGGCGTATTGCTTCCGGTGCGCGTGTTGATCAGCACGCGTGCGTTCGGAAACATGCGGTAGGTCGGAAACGTGAACTTGTTACCCTGACCGTCGCTGAGCGTCCAACTTTTCATTTCTACTACGGCATCGCCCGTATTGTGCAGTTCGACGCCTTCTTCGGTGATGTCGCCTGGCTTGATCACCTGCGCGATCTCGATAGTGGCGTTGGCGGCGGTTGAGGCGGGCGTGCTGGTGGGCGGGACGGTCGGTTCGCTGGTGATGCTCGGCGTGAGCGTTGGCGTATCGGTGGAAAGACCGCAGCCGTCAGTGGGGATGATCAGGACTTGCCCGATCTGCAACACCGGATCGATTTTGAGGTGATTTGCCTTGTATAAATCAGCCAGCGCAATATTGAACCTTGTAGCGATCGCGCCGGGCACATCCCCTGATCGGATCGTATAAGTTGGGCAGCCACTTTTATCGGTCGGTGATACGTTGGGTGTCGCGGTGCTGTTGTCCGTGGCAAGTGCGGCAGCGGCGGTGCTCGGCAAAGTGAGCGATACCAGAGCCGCCAATGATGGGTCAAGAGTCGGAATAGTGCCGATCGCCGGATTGGTGAGCTGAGCAGCGCCAATGCCAGCAGGGGTCGCCGTCACCACCACATAGATCGAGGCGGGTGTCAGGTTAGGATCGGGCGTAGTGCTGACGACCACGAACAGCGGTGGTGACTGGCGCGGTGTTGGCGTTGGCACCAGGCGCGTATAGCCGATGATGATCCCCAACGTGACGATGAAGGTCACCGCGATATTGAGAATCACGAACCCTAAAAGCGACTGCCGCCGCATACTGAACCCCTGTAGACTGAACTGCTGTATTGAGGCGATACTTTGAAGTGAACTGTATCGCGCATCATAGCGCGTTTGGGCGTATCATGCCAGCGTCTGAATCACGCGCAGAATGCGTGCGCCGGACTGCCCATCCCAATACGGGATCGCCGTCGGTTGATAAGGATAACTGCTCGCCAGGATGCTGTCCACGCGCGATCGGAACAACACCCAATCATGACCGATCAGCGTATTAGTGCCCGCTTCTACCGTGATCGGACGTTCGGTATTTTCGCGCAAGGTCAGGCAAGGCACACCTGCGACGGTGCTTTCTTCCTGCAAGCCGCCGCTGTCCGTGACCACTAAGCGCGCCGCCAATAGCAAGGACAACGAGGTAATGTAACTGACGGGAGTGGTCATGCACAGGTTACCGAGCGCTGCTAATCGCGTCGCTAATCCACTTGATTCCAGGCGGGCACGCGTGCGCGGATGCACCGGAAAGATCACGGGAATACGCGCCGCCAGCCATTCAATCTGATCGCACAATTGGCGCAATGATTCGTTCTGATCGACGTTTGACGGGCGATGCAAGGTCAGGTATGCGTAATGGCCTGCTGTCAGCCCAAATTGCTTAAAAGCGGCTAACACCTCAGCTTGTGGGCGCATTCGCAGTAGCGTATCGATCATCACATGGCCGACCAGATGAATTGCGCTCAGCGGACGGCCTTCACGCGCCAGATTTGCGAGTCCCGATGGTTCGGTGACGAACATCAAATCGCTGAGGCTGTCGGTCAGAATGCGGTTGATCTCTTCGGGCATCCGCCGATCGAACGATCGCAGCCCCGCTTCTACATGCGCCACCTTGACGCCCTCTTTAGCGGCTACTAACGCGCAGGCCACCGTCGAATTCACATCCCCGACGAGCACCGCCATATCCGCCGGATGATTGCTCAGCCATGTTTCATAGCCGATCATAATGCCTGCCGTCTGAATGGCGTGACTGCCGCCGCCAACGTTCAGCCGACAAGCGGGTTCGGGCAAGCCGAGTTCCTGCAAAAATACGTCGGACATATTCGGATCGGCGTGCTGTCCGGTATGGATCAAGCGCAGGGTTAGCGCCGGAAACTGCTTGGCTACCGCGAACAGCGCAGCGACTTTCATAAAGTTTGGACGTGCTCCGGTGATCAGATCAACGATCATGCGCGATCCATTATGGTTACCGACAGGGTGTCGCCAGCGTTGGGGCTATTTTACCATGACGTGCGGTTATCCAGCGTTTTTCACAAATTGGTGCTTGACTTGCTTCGTAATACAGCGTATTATAATAGTACGAAACGCAATAATGCGTCAATGAGTAATTAGACCATTCGAGATGCCTATGGAACAAACGCTCACTCAACAAGCTACCCGTGAACTGACCACACTCGAATATGTGATCCTTGGCTTTATGGCGATCGCGCCACAATCTGGCTACGCGATTATCAATCAGCTCCAAATGGGCGTGTATCGTGTCAGCGCCAGCACCGGATCGATCTATCCGGTACTCAAGCGACTTGAGCAGGCGGAATTGATCCAAAGCGTGATCGAGTCAACCCATGAACTGCGCCCGCGTAAAGTGTATACGCTGCTGCCATCGGGCGCACAGTTGCTCGATAGTTGGCTGCGCCATCCGCCGATGTTGCAGGAAGTGATCGAAGATTACGACATCGCCATGCACAAATTCTTGATCGCTGAATATCGGCTGCCGCGTACCGATGTGCTGATCTGGCTCGATCAATACGAATCGATCGTCAAAACGGCACTGACCGTGCGCGCAGCATTGGATCAAGCCACCCAAAACGAGCCGCCTATGCCGCTTCATGCGCAATTGGTCAATCAATCAACCATCATCGAAATTGAAGCACGCCTGAACTGGATTCACATTGCACAAGCACGTTTGCGCGCCGAATAACGGATCGTTCAAAAAGGAATTTCCGATCGTGTCATTACCCATTCCGGCAAGCGGGTTGTATTACCCGAACAAGATTGGCCATATCTACCTGGAGGCGATCGACAAGTTGATCGGCGTGTCAGCTACGCATGATCTGCTGCGCAGTATTGGTTTGCGTCAGTACATCGGCGCATATCCAGCCGACAATTTCGATCGCGCTTTCGACTTTGCGGATTTTTCAAGCATCACCGCCGGGCTGGAACAGCTTCAGGCACAACGGAATTGTCAGCCAGCGCTCACCGCCGAAGCAGGCCGTTTATGTTTCGATGGCGGCATGAAAGCGTTTGGCGGATTAGCGAGCTTTGGGCGCGTATCACTCGGCTTTCAATCGCTGCCGCAAGCGCTCAAAATAAAGACAGGCTTGCTCGCTATGAGCACCGTGTTTACCACACTCAGCGACCAACACACCGAAGTTAAAGAACACGCCGATCACTATGACTACATTCTGCATAAATGCCCGATGTGTTGGGGACGGCACGCCGATAAACCTATCTGTGATGGGGCGGGCGCGATGCTCGTGGAGGGGCTGTACTGGGTGACCGAACGCCGTTTCAGCGTGATCGAAACGAGCTGCTGCGCCATGGGCGATGCTGCCTGTACGTTCGCCATTCGCAAAATGCCGTTGGATATAAACGTTTAATCAGTTCGCAATCTACGCAATCGATAGGAGTCAATAATCGTGGAAATCTCAACAACCAAAGCAACTCATGTTCATCAATCATTACCACCCGGCCCAGCCAGTCGAGTATTCGGGGTCGATCTGCTGCTGAAACAAGTGCAGCCAGATATGCTCAGCTTTCTGGACAGCATGGCGGCCTTTGGTGATGTGTCCTACTGCCGCTTGGGGCCTCTCACCCTGTACTTGCTCAACCATCCCGATTTGGTGCACGAAATGCTGGTCACGCAGGCTGACAGTTTTTATAAATGGAGCGTTCAAAAGCGCGTGATCGGCCAGGTGATCGGCAACGGTACCTTCAACACCGATGGCGACTATTGGAAACAACAGCGCAAACTCGTTCAACCTGCCTTTCACATGAAGCGCGTGCAAGCCTACCTTGAAACGATCGTCAATGAAACGCAGCAGTTGACGGATACGTGGCAAAGCGGTCAGGAGTACGATTTGTTGCACGAGATGGGCAAAGCGAGCATGAGCATCATTTCAAAAACGATGTTTGGTGCTGCCATTGCCGGACGCGAAGAAGCGATTGCGCACGCTTTGCGGGTGTGCCTGGCAACTGAAACGCAGCAAATGCAAGCGCTGTTCAATCTTCCCAATTGGATACCAACACCCTCCCACGTACGTTTTCAGGCGGCGATCAAGATGTTCGATGACCTCATGTACGAATTCATCAACACGCGCCGCGAGTCGCAAGCCGATAACGGCGATCTGCTGTCAATGCTGCTGTTGGCGGCAGATGAAGAACACGGCGGCACATTGACTGATCAGCAAGTGCGCGATGAAGCGTTGACGCTGTTCAGCGCGGGTTACGAAACTAGCGCCAATGGTCTGACCTGGACGCTGCTCGAACTCTCGAAACATCCCGAAGTCGAGGCCAAATTAGTCGAAGAAGTGCGGCGCGTCTTGGGCGATCGCACACCGACGATCAATGATTTGCGCGCAATGCCGTACCTTGAAATGGTGATCAAAGAGGGATTGCGTTTACATCCGCCTGCGGTTGGCATTGTGCGTGAGCCGATCAGGGATGTGACGATCGGCGGCTACACCATTCCGAAAGGCAGCGCCGTATTTGTGAGCCAGCACGTTTTGCATCGCGATCCGCGTTACTTTACACAGCCGCAAGCATTTATGCCGGAACGTTTCGCCGCTGATGCACCGCCGATCGAACGTTATGCGTACTTTCCTTTTGGCGGCGGGCCGCGCATTTGTACCGGACAGGCGTTCGCCATGATGGAAATGCAGATTATATTGGCGATGCTGGTACAGCGTTTCCAATTCGAGTTGACTCCCGGCCAAAGTTTCAAGGCCGAAGTCGCGATCGTACAGCGTCCCAAAAATGGGTTGCGCGCAACCGTGTCAGCGCGTGTGTAAGCTCTTACGTACATCCTCTCCTGAACGCCTCTTCATAAGAGAACGCTTCTATCCAGCGCATGACTCCCCTCGCTCTGAATGAAAGGGCGGGGTTTGTTTTATTTGGCAAACATAGCGTTTGCCATTTGGCAGAGCTTATTTTGCAAATGCTGTTTGCCATTTGGCAAAGCCTTCAGCGAGCGCATTTTGCGAAAATGGCGCATCCTTTGTTAAACTTAGTGCGCTTGAACATCCTCTCTTTGATTTTCTCGTCCGATAAATGTATGGGACATTAACAGCCATGCTGGTATGCGGTCTGGATGAAGCTGGACGCGGACCACTTGCGGGGCCGTTGGTTGCGGCGGCAGTGATCTTGCCCGAAGATTTCGATTTTGTGGCGCGCTTCCCCAAAGTGCGTTTTGGCGACTCAAAAAAGCTATCGGCCTTGCAGCGCGCCGCTGCCTACCGCTTGATCGAGGCGAATGCGCTGGCACTCGCCGTTTCAAAGATCGATGTGGTCGAAATTGATGAGTACGGAATGGGTTGGGCAAATAAAGCCATTTTCGAGCGCTTGATCGCCTGGATGGATGCTGATAAATATGTAGTCGATGGCAACCTCAAATTGATGATCCCCGATGATAAACGCGCACTGGTGCAGTGCATGGTACGCGCCGATCAGAGCGAACAGGCAGTTTCGGCGGCGTCGATCGTCGCCAAAGTCACGCGCGATCATCAGATGGACGTGCTGCACACCCTGTATCCCGTTTATCATTGGAACGCCAATCGCGGTTACGGTACGCCTCAGCATATCGCCGCCATTCGAGCATACGGCGCGACACCTTATCATCGCCGCCAATACGTTGCCAGCGCGCTTGCTCACTCCGAACCCACGCTCCACGTTTTGAGCAGTTTATAATATTTGCAGTATTTTGTAAGGGCTGCGACGTTTTAATTAGTATTGCATCTTCAGACACATTGTGTTACTCTATACGCTAAATTAGAGTACCTCTTTCAAAGAGGCTGTTTTGGAGAAAATCCATCGTGAGTTTGGAAACTATTGTCAATGAGATGTACGACGCGTTCGTTCAGAAAACGGCGAACGCACGGATCATTTTGCTGCACTCGCGCGGCCATTACCGCTCGGTGCTGCTGAGCCGCTTACTGTCGTCACCGGATCTGCATTCGTATTATTACGCCATGGGGCCGGATGATACCGATCTGGTTGCTTTCTTGTCAGGCTTCACGCACGATATGGCCGAGCAAATCCCCACCTTTGGCAGCCACATCAATCAGGTTGGCTTCGATGTGGATGAAGAAACACTCGTCAAAGCAATTGGGCAAGACCTGAATGAACTGTCCAGTGAGCCATTCCTGCTCATTCTGGATGAGTTCGATCAGGCGACGATTGCGGATGATTTGCAGCGCTTTTTGGAGCGGCTGGTAGATTATCTGCCCGCCCAATGCCGCATCGTGATCAGCGGGCGCAAGCTGCCACGGCTGCCGTGGGTGTCGATGATTGCGCAGAACAAGGCGATCATGCTGCGTGATGGTGATATTGTTGCGCGTGATTTTTATCAGGAACAGCCACCAGGCGATAATCAAATCGAAGTCTACGGTCTCGGACCAGGACACGTTGTGCTGAACGGCCAAACGATCGACAATTGGGAAGGTCATTTGCCGCGTCTGCTGTTCTTCTTTGCGCTGGATCGCCCGGTCGTGACGCGCTCCGAAATTTGTCAGGCGTTCTGGCCTGATCTGGAAACTGATCAAGCGGTGAACGTGTTTCATGTTACCAAACGCCGCCTGCACAAAGCGCTTGAAGGCATCGGCATGGATATCCTGATCCACGAAGGCGGCTACTACCGCGTCAATCCGCAGTTGAACATCCGCTACGATGTGATGGAATTTGTGAGTGGGCTGGTTGAAGGTCGTTCCACGCCTGCCGAAAATCGGTTGACGGCATGGCAGCACGCGCTTGAACTGTATCAACGCCCGTTCTTGCAAGGTCACCATGAGCAGTGGATCATGAAGCGCCGTGAAGAATATCAAGCGGGTTATATCGAAGCACTGTCGGAGATTGCGCGCTTGCGAATGGAAGACGGTCGCCCTGAACAGGCGCTCAACTTGCTGCTGCGCGCTGTCAGTGATGATCCACGCCGTCAGGATATTCACCGCGAAGTGATGCGCCTGTACGCCGATTTGGGTCGTCGCAGCGAAGCCGCCGGACACTTTAACAAACTGTCAGAAATGCTGACCGATCGCGGCCTCGACATCGATCCGCAAACGCACGATCTGTATGGCGAGTTGATGCAGTAAACAACGTTTTATTGTATGGTGGGCGTAGCACGCTACGCCCTCTATGTGTTTAACAAAACAACTTCAACACAACACAATAAAGCTGCGGATAAGGATATTTGCTCAGGACATTAGTACAATAAGCCACTCTGCCACGTTCTGCCGAAACGGAACGGTGGGATTCGAACCCACGTTGATTGGGAAAATCGATAACCCTGAACGTTCGACCCGCCGCGTTGCCCTTTTCAAAGCGCCTGCTACAACTAATCAACTAACTTGTGTAAAGCGTGCTGCTCCGTCATTTTTCCTAACAAAAAATTTCAACATTAACACAACACAAAACAGCAAAAGCTGCGGATAAAGATTTTGCCCAGGACATAAGCGCATTTGACCACTCTGCCACGTCCCGACGAAACGGGACGGTGGGATTCGAACCCACGGAGGGCGGTTAAACCCTCGCTCGATTGGAAGTCGATAACCCTGAACGTTCGACCCGCAGCATTTACCCTTTTCAAAAGGGTCGTGCAATTAATTTAGCGTAAGCTCATATAGCTTGATTTGATTTTAGAATGCAGCCTGCCGACGGTTGCCAACACCCCTGTCACACCCAACTTTCGGCAGACTGCATTGTGTGACGCCCCGAAAGACGCTAACACCCACATTTGATCGTTCATCTCACTACGTTACAAGTCACGTTATCGTTTCACTTGCTCACAATACTACATCATGAGCTTTCAACAGGCGGGCGTACTGAATTACATTACACCAGGATACCCCTACGCAGCGCCTGTTTTCGTTCCGTTGAACACTACCAATACATACTTACCCAGTCGTCAAATCGTTCGGTTCGATGCTTTTAGGTCGAGTGGCGACCGTCAGCATTGATTTGGGCTGACGAGCGCGGGCGGTTCCGATAGTTTCGTTTCGACAATTCTGTTTCGACTTCCTATCGAGACCCCCGCTGCCCGTGCAGTAGTAGCTAAGTCTCGATAGGTTCGGTATGCCAGTTTGCTTTTTGGCCGCACGCTTTCTGGTTGTATGCCGTTTGGCTATACCGCGTTTGGCTGTACAGTCCGCTGTGCACGCCTATCGTGTCGAATAATCTTGTCTCGGTCACGGAGTCCATGGTGGTTTGTCCGTTTCTGCCAGTGCCGCCCATCTCATTCATGGTTATGCGGGCGATCCGGCCATAGGTGCGGCTGTCATGATCCATCGATAGGATCAACCGCGTAATAATTGCGAACGCCGATTCTGTTAACGCCTTTGCTGGTTTTGGCATGGCGTCTCCTTTCACTGACGGGTTTCACTGCTGGCGGGCTATGAGCTGCTTGCTAGTGCAATTCGCTGTCGGCGCGCAAATCCGCGTGGATCTTTGTGCGCCATTCTAACGGGCGATCCGCTTCTAGCTCACGGATCGTCTCGTGTGCCGTGTAGGCGATGTCGCGCAGCCAGCCGATCAGCTCGTCCTTGCCCAATGCCGTCACTTCATCGAGCTGCCCATTGCTGGCCGCGTCGTGCAGCGTATCGAGCGCCACGAACAGCGATTCCATACGGGCATCGGTGTACAGCATCTGCAAAAGACGAATATCGAGCTTTTGGTTGTTCATCGACTACTTTTCCTCTCTTTTCACCGAACAAAAAAAACGGGACGCAAGACCTGTTGGTTGGTCTCACGTCCCGCTGCGGGTGCGTGTTGCTGAGGCTGCGCAGAGCTTGTGCTGCGGCTTACCTCGCCTGTCCCGTGTCGGGACGTAAGACCAATCGATTTTTAAGGTACTGCTTCGTACTGTTCTGCTGCGCTGCGCTGACAAATCCGTGAAACTGCGGTTTGCCACCCTCTATACTGATACTACCTGCGCTGCTACCTCGCGCTGCCGTTGATCCTTGATCCATGCGCCCATCGGTTGCTTCATCCAGCCATTCATTCACGTACTGCAAGCTGACTTGCGCTGAATGGGTTGGTAACAAGCTGGCTGGCGCTCGTCGTCCGATATATTGGGTCTGCGTGAACAGGTTGGCAGACTTATACGACGTAACTTTGGTGACAGCTGCGAGCATGGTTGACATGCACGATAGGTAGGCGGAATCGGTTTGCTGACTATTGCGATATATTGCTGTGAGCACGGCTAACCATTCCTTTCTACAACTGTCTGGTCTAACATGGCGAGAATACTTTCGCCTTTGATAAATATTCGGCGCATATTCGCCGGTTTGCTGATGCGGAGATAGCCCGCATTGATTAACTTCTTCAGGCTGCTCAGACTGACGCCGAGTGCTTGGGCTGCTTCTTCGCGGCTATACACAGCCAGCGCATCAATACTTGGCCTATTGCCACTCTTTTCCGACATGGCTGTATCTCCATCTGCACACAGTCTATCACGACTCTAACGATGCTGTCAAGGGGTCAAATGAGGCAATTTCAAACAGGATTGATTATACCAGCGTTTTAACAGTTCATGAAGGGTCAATCCACCTGATACCTGAGTGGCTCGCCGGTGACAAAGCGCATGATCTCGGAAAAGTCGTCGGTGCGCGTATCGGGCAGCGAGGCCGCCGCGACGTGTGGCGTCAACAGTAAATTTGAGCGCGGCTCGCGGGATAGCAGCACCAGCGGATGCGTAGGCGACAGCGGCTCGTACTCGAACGTGTCCAACGCCGCGCCCGCCAGTTTGCCGCTTTTGAGTGCATCCACCAGTGCTTGCTCATCGATTACGCTGCCACTGCCCGCATGAACCAGGATCGCGCCGGTCTTCATGCTGTCGAAGGTGACCGCGTTGATGCTGAGATCGGTATCCGGCGCATAGGGCAGCAGCGAGATCAGAATGTCCGCGCGCTGTACGCAATCCGAGGGATCAGAGTAAGTAATGCCGAGCTGCTGTTCGACCGCTTGCGGGTAGCGGGTGCGTTTATTGTACAGCACTTCGGACGGACGAAACGCAATGAGTCGGCGCGCCAATTCGACGCCAATTTCACCCATGCCCAGGATTGCCACCCGTTTACCGTACAAGCCGCCGATATCGGTCAGGCCGAGCCAGTTGAAGGCGAATGTATTTTCATCGGTGCGGCGCGCGGGCATTCCATGATCGCCCATGTTCGCCTGCCACAACGATCGCCCCAAATGTTTGAGCGTGGCGAGCGTCATCATCAGGACGTGTTCGGCTACGTACATTGTGCCGACGACGGGTTGTAATGAGACGGAAACACCATGCAGCCGGGCCGCCTCGGTATCGATCCCGACCATCAGCGAACCGAGCCGCACGATCAATTTGAGTTGTGCAGCTTGCGCAATCATTTGCGCGCTGACGGGTTCGGCGCGTTCGCTGATGATAAATTCCACGGTCGGCAGCACGTCCATCAATTCAGTGTCAGGCGCGCGACGCTTCATAATAATATCGAGTTCGGCGGGCGCACTGCGTAACGCGCTGCGTTGATGACGCTCACCGCGATCGGTCAAGAAGAGAACATGATGTTCAGCCACGATGTGATCCTTATGTGTGAGAAATAATCGAGGAGCACCCTTTAGCGTTGTGCAAGTAAGGTCAGCGACTCGATCAACAGGGGCAGCCCGCAAATATTCTGCCAGCCGTCCACGTCATCGGCTAATTTGCCGATCACATCCACCGACAGATTGCTGACCAGCGCATCCTGTGCCAGTGCCGCGAAGGGGCTATCTTCGGCCATGATCAGCGGATAGGAGAATTGCGCTGCAAACGGCTCGGCGTCCTGATCGAACGCGAACACGCCGCCTTGCATGTCTTCTAAAGATGGGAACGCCTGATAGCCGATGGGCAGCACGCCGCCGACCACTTCCGCGATCAGGAACACCACATCGCCCAATTCGCGCGCGTGCAATCGCTCCACATGGCCGCCGATTTTGACGTGCCCATTCCAGTGCTGCGCCTCATGTACCGGCCAATAAGCCAACACGATCCCGTCCGGCGTGCCCCACCGAATTTGGATTTGCGCGTCGGTAGTGACCACATGGATCATATCACGCGCGTACTCAGGCAGCCGATATTTGCCAAATATCGCTTGATTATTGTTGTTATCAGTCATTGTTTAGCGTGATCTCATATACTGTATGTAATGTATGGCTAACTGGCTCGAATATCATCAAGGCTGATCCAACCCGCGCGTAAGGCCAGCAGCGAAGCGTCCGTGCGTGAGCTGACCTTCAGCTTGTCGATTGCCTGCATAACAGTACGGGTGGCGTGCGTCTCGTCCCAACCAAGCCGTCGCGCGATCGCCGCATTATCATCGTCACCGATCGCGATGCAGCGCAAAACGTCGCGCTCTTCTTCAGTCAGCGGATCGACTTGATCCATCATTTGCAGACCTTGCACGATACGTTCCGCGACGCCTTGCCCAAGGACGACGCTGCCATTATTCACGTCCTTGACCGCTTGCACCAGCTCTTTTTCAGTGGACGTTTTGAGCATATAGCCATTTGCGCCCGCCCGTAACGCGCGCATGATGTAACTGTTTTCGTCGCGTCCGGTCAAGACCAGCACTTTGACGCTCGGATTGTTGTGCTTGATTATTGGTAAGGCAACCAAACCGTTCATTTTGGGCATATTCAAATCCAGCAGCAGCACATCCGGCTTGAGTTCGTTGACCAGATCGATCGCTTCCTGACCATCCGCGCCTTCGCCCACCACTTCAATATCTGCGCTGCCTTCCAACACCGTCGCCAGCATTGCTCGCAAAATAACGTGATCGTCAACCAACACGGTACGAATTTTCGGCTTTATTGCGATGGCTGTCATGTTCACCGTTGGCCGATCGCCGCTGTAGCGTCCGGCCAGCGCGTCGGCCATTTCCACCGCCGTTGTGAAGCGGAGTTCCGGCACTTTTTCCAGGGCGCGCAGGATTACTTTTTCTAACTGCGGTGGCACATTCGCGACAAGTTGACTGGGTGGTGTCGGCGCTTTGTTGACCTGCTGGATCAGGATCGAGCCAATGTCGTCCGCGTCGAATGGCAATTGGCCGGTCAGCATCTCGTACAGCACAATGCCGAGTGAATACAAATCAGTGCGCGGATCGAGTTTTTTACCCTGCGCCTGTTCCGGTGACAAATAAGCGGGTGTGCCGATGATCGAGCCAGTGGCAGTCAGCCGCTTTTCGCGTGCCTCGACAGGCATCGCCAGCCCCATATCCATAATTTTGATCTGGTTATCTGGCGTGACGTAGATATTGGCAGGTTTAATATCGCGATGGATCAAGCCAGCACGGTGAGCGGAATCGAGCGCGCGGCAAATCTTTTCACCCAGATCGCTCACGACGGCGGGCGGCGATGGGATAAAATCGTACAGCGGGCGACCTTCGATCAGTTCGATCACCAGATAGCTGCGATCGCCATCCTGACCCACATCATAGATTGCCATGATCCCGCGATCGTTCAGCATGGCGGCGGCGCGCGCTTCGCGTTCAAAGCGCTGGCGGGTAGTCACATGCACATGCGGCAGCAAGACCTTGATCGCGACCGGACGACCCAGGCGAACGTCAGTCGCGCGATAAACGGTAGCGGTCGCGCCTTCACCGATGAGTTCTTCAATCAGGTAGCGGTTGTTGAATTTTTGGCCGATCATGGTGCGCGTGGCTCCTGACGTTACTGTTCGACATTGTATTATTTCCTAAAAGTGTACAGGAAAGCACGCCTGAACGCCAATTTTGTTACGTGTCGCGATACAGCGTTTGACTCCCTTGCCCTGTAATCGGGGAAAGGGTTGGGGTTAGGGGTCAACGACTTTGCAACAGCCCTGAAGCGAGCGCTTTATTTGTTTGCACTTTGCCGTCTTTGCTCGTAAACTTAGGCCACATTAATTGCGTTTATGGGCGAGGAGTCTGCATTGTCTACCTGGATGGTTGTCGAAGACGAACCCGACATTTACGATGTACTCCTGGCGATGTTTGAAATCTGGGGCATCGAAGGGATCGCTTTCGTGGATGGTGCTGAGGCCGTTTCGTGGATCGATGATGTGGACAAAGGCACTGCTCCAGGCGAACTGCCCGAACTCGCTATTCTGGACATTCGGCTGCCCGAAATCAGCGGCCCGGAGATCGGCGAACGGCTGCGCAAGAGCACTCGTTTAGGTGACATCGCGATCGTGATGATCACGGCCTACCGCCTGACGCCAACCGAAGAAGAACAGGTGATCAAAAAGGCACAAGCGGATACACTCATGTACAAGCCGCTGCCCGCTATGCCCGAACTGCGCTCACGGCTGGCGGCGATCATCAGCAAGCGCAAGCAAAAGACGATCAGTCAAAGTCAAAGCAGTTAAAGGGTTGACGATGGTACAAAACACTTTACCCAATACACAATCTACTGTGCAGCCAACCGCAGCGCCGGGCAGCGCACAGGCTGCTATGCAAAATCTGAATCCCACCCGTATCCTGGCACGCCGTGGCCGCGACATCATGCTGATCGGGGCACTTGTGCTGCTCGGTGGATTAGTGGCCGGGGCGGTTACGCTGCTGCTGGTATTGGTCGCGGGCAGCGTGATCGTGACGATCTTCACGGTACTCACCGCGATCCTGGTGATCGTCGGCTTGGGGTTGATCATTCGCGGCCTGACTTATCGCAAAGATAACGAGATCGCCCGTGAAGTGGGCGAAGCGCTGGCACGCGATCTGGATGGGCGCTACACGTTCATTCGCAACCTGAGTCGCGGCGGATTAGGCTATATCGATGCGCTGTTGATCGGTCCGCCGGGCGCGCTGGTCTTTCGAGTGAGCGACGACAGCGGCGTTTTTCTCAATGAAGGCTCGGACTGGCTGGAACGTAAGGACGGTCAAAACTTTGCTTTGTCGCGCAAAAATTACACCCGTGAATGCGTCACTGATATTTATGCTTTGCGCGACTACCTGAAAAAGCGTAACCTGGGCGATGTGCCCGTGTTCGGCGTGGTCGTGCTCACCAGCAGTCAGACGCAAGTTTCGACGCGGCAGCCCGTGGTACCTGTGGCCGAGCTGCGAACGCTGATGCTCGTCATTCGCCGCGATTATATTGCGCAGGATCGAATCAATGCAGAAACGATCCAAAAAACGGTTGATGCTGTATTCAATTAATTCAATCAGCAAATTTCGGCGGTTCAGCAGCCCTCACCCTAAATCCTTCTCTTCAAGGAGACTGGCCGGGGGTGAGGGCGTTTTGTCGGCTGTTACATAAAGCCTATGAGGAGGTGTCTGATGGCGTTGCCACGCATTATTACGGTTGATGGCCCCGCCGGTTCAGGAAAAAGCAGCATCTCATTCATCGTCGCTCACGACCTGAATTATTTATTTATCGATACGGGTGCGTTTTACCGCGCGTTGACATTGGCGGCTAACGAACGCGGGCTGGCGGATGCCGACGAAAGCGCGATCGCAGCATTGGCACAGCACATCGTGATCGACATTACGCCGGATTTGAAGGACGATGGACGCCAATACACGGTGCTGCTCGATGGGCGTGATGTGACGTGGGCTATCCGCGAGGCGGCAGTGGAAGCTAACGTTTCGCGCATCTCTGCGATGGCGTCAGCGCGTGCGCTGATCAACATCAAACAGCGCTTGATCGCTGAACAAAACAATGTAATCATGGCGGGTCGTGATATTGGAACGGTGGTCTTGCCACACGCCGATCTGAAGCTGTACCTGGACGCCTCGCCTGAAGCGCGTGCGCAGCGCCGTTACACACAGTTGATTGCGTCCGGCAAGGTGGCTGATTTAGCCGAAATCACGCGCGAACTGCGCGCCCGTGACGCCTACGACAGCGGGCGCACGATCGATCCGCTGCGACAAGCCGCCGATGCTATCTACGTCAATACGGACGCCATGACGATCGAACAAAGCGTGGCACATGTAAAACAGATCATCACTCAGAAACAAACAGCGCCGCCATGATCTCATTATGACGCACTCGTGATCTTGCTCTGGCTGGTCGCAGCCTGGCTGATCGGGATCGTGCTGGCAGCTCATGCCACGCAGCCGCCCGCTGCCTGGCTCGTGATCGCTGCCAGCGGCTTTATCGGATTGTTGATCACGCGAAAAGTGGCTCGTTGGCGCTTGTTATTCGCTTGTGCATTGACGTTCGGGTTGGGCGCGGCGCGACAAGCCAGCACCCGCCATACGCTCACCGTGTCCGATCTGGCGTATTACAACGATCGGGGCGCTGCCGACCTGACCGGAATCATCGTGGACGCGCCGGACGTGCGCGATAAAACGGTTCATTTGCGCATTCAGATCAACATGATTCGCGTCGGCAAAACGCCGCTTCCAATCGATGGTTTGCTGCTTGTGGAAGCCGATCGGTTTGGCAGCTATGCCTATGGCGATATTGTGACGCTGTTTGGTCAACCACAAACGCCGCCTACTTTCGACAGCTTTTCTTATCAGGACTATCTCGCGCAGAGCGGCATTTATAGCTTCATGCTGCTGCCCAAAATCACGATCACGGCGCACGGTCAAGGTAATCCGCTGTTGGCCGCTATGTTCGACTTCAAAGCGCGCGCTCATGATTTGATCGGGCAACTGCTGCCAAGCCCGCAATCAGCACTGCTGAGCGGCGTACTGCTCGGCATTCGTACCGATTTGCCGCCGGACGTGCTGAACGCCTTCAATCAAACCGGCACCACGCGCGTCCTGGTAATTGACGGCTCAAAAATGACGATCATCGCCGGACTGTTATTTGTGCTGTTCGGGCGGCTCAGAAATAAGCGTTTAGCGGCACTGCTGATCATAATGGGGCTGCTCTTTTATACTGCGTTGGTGGGTGGCAGCCCACCCGTGCTGCGCGCCGCGACAATGGCCGGGCTGTCGATCATCGCAGTACGGCTAGGACGGCAAAGTGACGGTCTGACGGCGCTCGCTTTTGCGGTATGGCTGCAAACGGCGCTCGATCCGCTGCTGATCACCGACGCGGCATTACTGATCAGCGCCTCCTCCACGCTCGGCCTGATCGTGTTCGGTGAGCCGCTGACACACGCCGTCGAACATGCGCTAAACAAACTGTTCGCAGCGAAAACGGTCAAAGTGATCTTAGGTCTGTTGGCGGATACCGTGCTCGTATCGATCGCCGTACAGCTTCCCGCGCTGCCGATCATGTTCCTGATCTTCGGCCAATTTTCACCGATCGGGCTGCTGGTCAATATCCTGCTGACGCCTGCACAAGCGCCTATTTTAGCGCTCGGCTTGTTGAGCGTGGCCGCTGGCGCGATTCTGTTTCCGGTCGGGCAGATCATCGCGTGGCTGGCCGCGCTGCCCGTCAGCTATACGTTGGCGCTGGTACGCGCAGCGGCACAGCTTCCGAATGCCTCATTAGCCATCAGTGCCACACCACTTGAGGCGATCGGCTATTACGTGATTCTGGCGGGCGTGGCGCTGTTGATTCGGATGCCCGCTGTCCGGCGCAAAGCGTGGTTGACGAATGCTCGCAAGGGGGGCACGCTGCGCAAATGGATCACGCTGCCCACTGCAACGGCGGTCGGGTTAGGCGTGGCGGCGCTGCTGTGGGCATTCGCGCTGGCGCATCCCGACGGACGCTTGCACGTCTGGTTTTTGAGCGTCGGCGCGGGCAACGCTGTATTGATCCAGACGCCAAACGGCGTGCATATCCTGATCGACGGCGGCCCTAATCCAACGCAGCTTGCCACCGCGATCGGTGATCGGCTGCCCTTTTATCAGCGCGATCTGGATGTGCTGATCGTGACGCAGCCCAAGATCAGCGCGGTCGCCGCTTTGCCGCCCTTGCTGGCACACTATACAATCCACACCGTGTTGACGGACGGCCAAACCACCAATCACCCCGCCTATGCCGCGTTGTCGGGCGCGCTCGCACAGGCACAGGCGCAAACGCAAACACAGCTAATCGCAGTGACGGCCGGCTATCGGCTGCAAACCAGTGATGGTGTCACACTGCAATTCGTCAATCCGCAGCAAGCGCCCGATCCGCTCACCAAACCGGATGACGGCGCGTTGACAGTTCGCCTCAGCTATCACGATGTGTCGTTTTTGCTGACCGCTGATTTATCCGACAGCGCCGAGCAAGCCATGATCAAAGACGGCTGGTATATTGGCGCGAGCGTCTTACAACTATCGACTCATGCCAGCGATGCGGCCAACAGCGACGCTTTCTTGCGAGCCGTCGCGCCACAGATTGCGGTGATCGAAGCCGAAGCAGGCAGCCGCACCAATAAGCCGTCCGACGCTGTGTTGAAGCGGATCGGCGCGATTCCGGTCTATCGCACCGATGAACAGGGCACGCTCGAATTTTCCAGCGACGGCAAAACGCTGTGGGTGAGCGTTAGCCACTGAGGGTGAACAATGCGTTGAGCGGACTCACATCCGCTCAACACAAACTAACGGAAAATTGGAGCGTGTGGCGTTTAGCTGGCAGTGTGCGCCTTAACCTTGGTGACCACGTTTTGCGCGATGCAGTGGCCTTCGGTCAACCCATTTTCGATGTCGAAACGGAAGTGAATGCCACCGTACAAGCGCGAGATAGCGGCTTCATTGGCAGCAGCGTTAAATGAGGTGAACGAACGTGACGGCAAATTGCGTGGATGTGAATCGTCGGTAAAGGCCACCGTACCGAACAACGCCGTCAGCACATCTGCCGCCGCCGATGAAGCAACCGAGTGACCGGATGGGTAAGTCGGGAACATCGGTGATTGAATGTATGGTTTCCAGGTGGCGCGGATATGGGCGCGGATGAAGGTTTCGGGGCGCAGCACTGGATCAGTGTATTTCATTTGCCAGCACGCAATGAAAGAGTCGGCCAGCGCGACACCCACCATTGCGTACATTTCGACTGCACGCCCTAACCCCAATTTGAGCAGCGGGACCATCTGAGTGGCGATCAGCATCCAATGGCCGGACGGTGCGCCAGTCAATCCGGGCGTATCTACCCAAAAGTCAGCAATCGCTTTTTGTTCGACTGTCAGGTTATCACCGACTGTTTCAACTTCTTTTGCTTGCAGATAAAACGTCGATTTGGAATCAGTGCTGTAGTCGATATTACGCTTCATGTCGCACTGTGTCGCTGATTTCAGCGTGAAGGGGCGCAGCGTTCCCCAATAGGGTTCGACCACTTTACCACCCGTGACAGTCGCTACATAATCCCACACTTGATCGGTCGGCATGGTGTACGCCTTGCTGTGTGCTTCGGTGTAACCATCTTTACCCGCCCAATCCAACATTGCTTGACCAACGAGGACGCCCTGTTTCTCCGAGCGATCGGTGACATCGGTGCTGACAGCTTTAGCGCGATCAGCTAACTGCTTATCATGCAAGGCTGCGACGGCGGTATGCGTATCGGCATCCGCGATCAGGCCATTGATTACAGTGCTGACCGCAGCATTGGCAACCGTCGGCCAGTCATACACGGCGCTTATATCCGGCGCGGGCATGGTCGGCATACTGGTCAATTGACTGCTCAGCGATGCGTAACCAGCTAATCCTGGCACGACCGCTTCATACAGCGTGACGCTCGTATACGCATAGGCTCGCGATGCCGCTGGCGCAGAAACCGTTTTAGACTGGATACGATCATGGGTCAGTTGAATCCAATCGGAAACAAAAGTGGCGTCCATGTTGGTGGCATCAGGTGACGCGGCTTGTGGGGCAGCCGTTGCGCGCAAGGCAGCGGTGCTGTTGAGCATCAGCACAGCACATAGAGCGATCATTGCTGATCGAGTAAAAAGGCGAACTGAAATTTTCTTGGAAAAAAGATTCATGGTGCTTGATCCTTATTCGGCAAACATAGAGTGTGCCATTTGGCAGGGCTTTTGGTGATACGCTTCATTATAATCGGGAATGCTTTTTGTAACTTGACTGTTTACGGACGGCTGATCAACGATTAGCTGATATTGCTAAGCTAAGCATCGGTTGCCTTTCGGCGTGATACAATTCACGGTAACGCTGACACGCACTATCAGCCTTCAAATAATAGATAATAGAGAGCCGCCAATTTATGAGTGATCCGCTCGTCAGCGTCATTATCCCAAACTACAACCTGGAAAAGTTCGTCGGGCAGGCCATCGAAAGTGCGCTTGCACAGACTTATCCGGCAGTCGAAGTCGTTGTCGTGGATGACGGATCGACCGATAACAGCCGCGCCGTGCTCGATCGGTATGTGCAGCAAGCGCCCGATCGCGTGCGCGTGATCTATCAGGAGAATGGTGGCGTTGCGCTGGCGCGAATGCGCGCGATTGAGGATACGCGCGGCGAATTCATTGTCCCGCTTGATTCGGATGATTATTTGCACCCGGAAGCGATCGCGGTTTGGATGCAGTACCGTTCGGAACACC